>JAEEGJ010002083.1_pt1 | contig 148050 bp, 128 predicted proteins | sample 8958761 | NCBI WGS metagenome assembly JAEEGJ01 (sample SAMN16246546, study PRJNA631951) | gut metagenome | biome: gut microbiome; feature: rumen; material: RS-attached | host: Bos | place: Iran: Karaj | collected 2018-10
TTTGTTTGATTTGAAGTCTTTTTGCCACTTTTCTCGGTTACATAGCTCGCTATGCGCCCTCAAAAACTGACAAAAATCCAATCAAATCAATTCAAAAATCAATCCGACATAATTTTTAGAACCTACCTTAAGAAATAATCCGTTCATCTGGGGAAAGATGAACGGATTATTAGTTTTTGGGGATGAGCTTTTCTTATTTTTGAATGGCAAGCTATGCTCATTCCTCCTTCTCAACATTTTTCGCAATATCCCTTAGTATCATGCTTGTGAGGGTGAAAATGCGCTGTTTCTTTTTTTCTGTATTGAAGACGAAATCGTTTATCATCCAGTTGGGTGTCTTGTTTTCGTCAAGTTCCTTCACCATTTTGAACACGATGATGCTTGGCTCAGTAAAACCAATGTCAACGGTGACTTTTGCATCTGCCCTTTTCTCTTGCAAATTGGTTACTTCGATGTCTGCCACAGAGATATGGTCGAAATCCTGTGCATCAATGAATGGATCGAAATCCACCACAAGATCATCATCAGGAAGTTGGTTCCAAAGCTTTTTCAATGTGGAAGAAAAGAACTTTGATGTGTCGAGAGTTGAGGATGTGAAGTCGGCGTATGCTTCTGAAATTTGCTGATAAATGTCGTAAATTCTTGCCTTCACCTCTTCCTCTAATTGATTGTCTGAGCCACGAAGATTCATATTGCCGAAGGAACCTTTCTTCATTTCGTTCAAAGTGGCGGTATTCATCATCCTTAGAACCATAATGGTGTTCATATTGAGAGAATCCTTGTAAGCAGCATTTTCCTCCAATCCGTTCAACTCTTTTTGATAAGCTTCGTCTCCATCTATCAACAATGTGCAAAAAGCTCGATTGATAGCATATTTGAGGTTCGGTCCCTTTGCCAATGATTGGTCAAATAATACTCTCGATTCTTCAAAACTCTTTTGTGCTTCCTCCTTTTGTCCCAAGGTGTCGAGCACAAAAGCCTTTATGAAAGGAATTTGTGGGTCGTCGAAGTATTGCTCTTGCAGTGCTTGCAATGCATTCAGTCCTTCCTCAAATTTGCCTTCGTTCAACAACGTGTTCTGAATGGCATTCTTGGTGGAATCCAATGCAGCCAGCTCTTCAGTTGTTAATTCCGCTATCGATTTCTTGCTTTCGGAACAAGAAAAAAACATCATGCACACCAGTGCTAAAACTGAAAAAAATGTGAACCGTACCATAACACAGAGATTAAGTTTTTTGCAAAATTAGGTGTAAAACTTGAGTTCTCCAAAAAATCCGAAAACTTTTATTACAGACACTATTTATAATTTCTTGAAAGTCACACCTATTATATAATAATGTGGACTCATACGGCAAATATCGGAGTCGAGATTCGAAGGAATGATGGAATCACCGCAGAAACGCACTCCTCCATCTTCTGTGAGAAAGGCGGAGCCATAAAAAGCAATCGGAATAAACTTATCATTTTCAAATTTGTCGATGGCGATAGGACGGTATGCATAGTGATACTCTTTCAGTCCGTTTCGCTGTAGAGGCAGAAGTACCAAGGGGTAGCCCAACGAACCCATTCCTGCCACAGTGATTTGAACGTTTTCGATATGAATGGTGTCCTGCACTTGCACGGGAGTGAATCCCATCGACATGGTTTTCCACATCTTGTGAGTTGGCAAATTATTCATGGTATAAGTCATGAAACCATCACTCACATAGCCAAACTTATCATATTCCCTCACACTGAAAACGGCATCGTAGTCTTTGTTTCCGAGGAAGGACAAGTCCCACACATAGAGCTTATAACCTGCAATTTCCAACATCTGAAGAATATCTTCAGTCTTTGGTTGTATCTGCTTGATTTTCTGAGCATCAACGGCTCCAAATGCCATCAAGAAAAGCATTGCAATAAGAATCTTCTTCATCATAAATCTATTTTTTTATTCGTATCCTTCATTCTACTCCCCTCTCCCTTCGGAGAGGGGCTGGGGGTGAGGCTTGGTATGAGGCATTTCTCATTTTTCATTATTCCAATCCTCCTCTTCGAGTTGGAATACATCATCGAAAGAGCGTCCGAAGATGTGAGCGATTTTGAGAGCGAGAACTGTGGAAGGAACATATTTCCCCGCTTCGATGGCAACGATAGTCTGTCGGCTCACACCAACCTGCTCTGCTAATTGTTGCTGAGTCATACGTGCGATGGCACGCTCCACGCGAATGTTATTCTTCATCGCTTACCACCTCCTTTCTGAATTTCCATATTTCATAGTAGAATTTGCCAATGAAGAGAGGGAAGATGAGCCAATGGAAATAGAGTAATGGCAAAAGATAACCAGTTCCGTAAACCGTTAGCTGCGTCAAAATGAAGAGAATACCATATACTTTCACTGCCCAACTAAAAGTTTTCAAGCGCAGATTGATGGTATATTCATCTTCTTCCTTCAATCGTGTGAACGACACAAGGATAAATCCCACCATGATGGCAACATTTGCAATCTCATCCGTCCAATCATCGTTCTGTGTAATGAAAGAGAGTGTTTTTTCAACCTTTTCCCCTTCCTCAAAAGACGTCTTTTCGGATGGAATCAGTGTAATTGCTTTCGTTGGACCCAAATTAGGAAGCATATCTTCATTAGATAAAATGGCAGTTACAAGTCCAAACAGAATGAGTATCCATCCGATTGTCTTGCATTTTTCGGGAAATAAATAATTTGTTTTCATACATTCGCAGTGTTTAAATAGTTTGACATTTATTTGGAAATTTGTCATGACGCTGCAAAAGTATGGATTTCTTTTCAAAAAGTAAAGTAAACACGACAAAAAGTTTTGCGAATTTAACACATTTTATCTATTTTCCTGCTTTCATCTCTCCTTTTGAGCATAGATGGAGCTTTCATCAAATAAAAAAGTGCAATCCTCAAAATTCATAAATTGTAGTGCCGAATTATCCATGATAGTTTTGGCGAAATAAAGATTAACATCTAAATTTGCACAGCTAATAACACTTTCTAAAACAAAAACATTGTGAGTGCAAAACTGAGAAAATCCATTCTGATTGCCTTGATTGCTGAATTGTGCTTCATTGCTTTTAGCCTCGTCTTTGGCTTTTGGGGACACTACAAAAGTCTCGGAATTGAAATCAGTGTGCATGTCATGCTCATCGTTGTTAGTTTTCTTACGGTTTTTCTCAGTCTGACATGGTACAAGACGAAAAGCATTTTCTTTCGCTTTTTGCACCTTTTGTTTGTTTCATTGTGTTTGGCTCTGTTGGGAACTTTACTTTTCTTATTGCTCCATGAAGTTTTTTCACGTGGTTTTCAACACATCGGGGGAGGCTTCTGGAATTTCTTGTTCCTTTGGTTTGGTACGCCCTATGGCTTTGCACTTTGGGCAGGTATTGCTGTTGTGCCCTGCTTCATAGCCGCTTGCTTTCTTCGCAAATGGGAATTTTGAATTTCTTTTTGCCGCTTTTCCAAGTTCTTTTTAGGGGATTTAGTAATAATTTGAACGCTCGATAAAATGTCCTTGAACCTTCATTAAAATTGTTTCGTACCTTTATCATATATATGTTAAACTTTCAATTAAATTTCTTTGAAGGTTCAGTGTAATATTTTTGAACTTTCATTGCAAAATTTTTGAACGTTCAAAAATAAAAAAATGAACGTTCAAAAAAATATTTCTGAACGTTCAAAATTTTATAAATGAACGTTCAAAAAATCTTTTATGAACTTTCGAGATATTTTAAATGAACTTTCGGCATATTTGTAATGTGGGTTTTGCAATTTTGGAAAACCTTTATGGAAAAGTTGGAAAAGCTTAGTGAAATAGTGAAAAAAGCCTTGCTTAGCATTGAAAAGAGTGAAGAAATGTGTATTTTTGAATGCTACAGGAAATGAAGCATTGGCTTAAGAATGTGGCGTAGGACTAAAAACTAAATTTAATATAAGGTATATGGCAACTTTGAAGGTTAACGTAAGAAAGCAGCGCGTGGGCGTGATGCAGAATCGGGAAATGTATGTGGCGCATGTTGATAATCAGACTCTTATCGACAGGGAGAATCTGATTAGTATGGCGGCAAGTGACTCGGGACTCAGTGAGGCTCAGATTGCTGCATCGCTCTTTGCATTGGAAAAGCAAGTGGAGGAACTCTTGTTGGAGGGGCATCGTGTGAACTTTGGCATATTGGGTACATTCCGCATGTCGGTGGATTGCAAGGCTAAGGAAAGGCGAGAAGATATGACTGCGGAATGCATCACACGTCGCCGCATTATCTATACTCCATCAACTCGTATCAAGGGGAAATTGAACAATGCCAAAATCAAGGGGTTCGAAATGAAGAATGTTGAGTCGTAGGATTCAGAAAAACAAAATCAGGAAAAGATGAAGGCGTGTTGCGGTTGTTTTTGAAGCGCAGCACGAGGGTGAAGTCTGCAAGAAGAAATGAAACGATTGCAAACTATGCTTTTCAGTTGGTGTGAGAGTGTGTCGTTTGAATAAAAAATGCATAAGTTTTCTCGTTATTTTTTGTTTTCATTTCTTTTTGCAGATTTATTTCTGTAACTTTGCAATGAAAATGGGCGATTGGCAATGATGAGTTGCCAATTTATTGTGTCAATGAATTTATTTCCAATTAAATAACAATTTAAATTTATTTTATCAGTATGAAGATTTCTCGTATTGACCATCTGGGCATTGCTGTCCAGAGCATTGAAGAGGTTCTCCCTTATTATGAGAACGTTCTCGGTTTGAAGTGCTATGCTATTGAGGAAGTGGCAGACCAGAAGGTGAAGACTGCTTTCTTGAAGGTGGGCGAAGTGAAGATTGAACTCCTTGAGCCAACAAGCCCTGAGAGCACTATCGCTAAGTTCTTGGAAAAGGGTGGTAGAGGTGTTCACCACATGGCATTCGCTATTGAGGACGGTGTTGCAAACGCATTGGCAGAGTGTAACGAAAAGGGCATTCGTCTGATTGACCAGGCTCCACGTCCAGGCGCTGAACAGATGTCTATCGCTTTCCTTCATCCAAAATCAACTGTTGGTGTACTCACAGAGTTGTGCGAACCACAAAACAAATAAGAAGCCTCACCCCCAACCCCTCTCCAAAGGGAGAGGGGAGTGGAATGAAGGACTAATATTGAAAAACTAATAAATGAAGAATTGTCTTCGTAAGGCAAGCCTTCATTCTTAATGATAAAAATATCGAAATATTTTATTAAATAAATAATGAGCAAGCAAACAGAAAGAATTCAGGAGCTGATTGAGCTCCGACAGAAGGCACGCTTGGGCGGTGGTGAAAAGGCTATCGACAAGCAGCATGCAAGAGGTAAGTTCACAGCTCGTGAGCGTCTTCAGATGCTTCTCGACGAAGGTAGTTTTGAGGAGTTTGACATGTTCAAACTTCATCGTTGCTACAACTTCGGCATGGAGAAGAAGCAATTCCTTGGCGACGGTGTGGTTGTCGGTTCTGGTACAATCAACGGTCGCCTTGTTTATGTATTCGCACAGGACTTCACCGTGAATGGTGGTTCCTTGTCGGAGACCATGGCGGAGAAGATTTGCAAGGTGATGGATATGGCTATGAAGATGGGTGCTCCTGTGATTGGTATCAACGACTCGGGTGGTGCTCGCATTCAGGAGGGTATCAATGCGCTTGCTGGCTATGCTGAGATTTTCCAGCGCAATATCCTTGCCAGTGGTGTGATTCCTCAGATTTCTGGTATCTTCGGTCCTTGTGCAGGTGGTGCTGTGTATAGCCCTGCTTTGACTGACTTTACCCTCATGATGGAGAATACCAGCTACATGTTCCTGACAGGTCCTGCAGTTGTGAAGACAGTGACTGGTGAGGACGTTGACCAGGAAAGTTTGGGTGGTGCCAGCGTTCACTCTACGAAGTCGGGTGTAACTCACTTCACCGCTGCAACTGAGGAAGAAGCTATCGCCATGATTCAGCAGCTTCTTTCTTATATTCCTCAGAACAATCAGGAAACTACTCCTTTGGTTGAGTGCACAGACCCAATCGACCGCATGGAGGACAGCCTGAATGAAATCATTCCAGACAACCCTAACCAAGCATACGACATGTATGAAGTGATTAGCGCCATCACGGATAATGGTGAGTTTTTCGAGGTTCAGCCTCGCTATGCTCAAAACATTATCGTTGGTTTCGCTCGCTTCAACGGACGTTCCGTAGGTATCGTTGCCAACCAGCCTAACAAGTTCGCTGGTGTGCTCGACTGCAATGCAAGCCGCAAGGGTGCTCGTTTCGTTCGTTTCTGCGATGCCTTCAATATTCCAATCGTGAGCCTCGTGGATGTTCCTGGATTCTTGCCAGGCACAGGTCAGGAGTACAATGCCGTGATTCTTCATGGTGCTAAGTTGCTCTATGCTTACGGCGAAGCTACAGTGCCAAAGGTAACTGTGACATTGAGAAAGAGCTACGGTGGTAGCCACATCGTGATGAGCTGTAAGCAGCTTCGTGGTGACTTGAACTACGCTTGGCCATCTGCTGAAATCGCTGTGATGGGTGGTAGTGGTGCAGTTGCAGTGCTCTATGCCAAGGAAGCTAAGGCAAAGAAGGAAGCAGGTGAGGATGCTAAGGCATTCATCGCTGAGAAGGAAGAGGAATACACAAAGCTCTTCGCAAATCCTTACAATGCAGCCAAGTATGGTTACATCGACGATGTTATCGAGCCTCGCAACACTCGTTTCCGCGTGATTCGTGCTCTCGAGCAGCTCGCTACGAAGTCGCTTACCAACCCTGCTAAGAAGCACGGAAATATTCCGCTTTAGTATAAAATGAAGAATGAAAAATGAAGAATGAAGAATGTATTTTCTTTTTTCGAGTTCTTCAGAAATTTGTTCTTCCGTATTAATAACCAAATATCAAGAATGGATGAAATGAAAATGAAGCAATTGGCGCTTGCAGCCATCGTTCTTCATTCTTCATTCTTCATTCTTCATCAGAAAATGAAAAAAGTATTATTATTCGCTTTCGCCCTCTTATCGGGTATCTCGATGATGGCACAGGGAGCACACGACTTCAAAATCAATGAAGTGTATGTGCTGAATCCTGCTGACTCGTCGGCGTCGGCTCAGTATCGGGACGAATTTGGCGAGGCAAGCAGCTGGATTGAGATTCAGAACATTTCTTACAGCACGCACGACATTCGTGGATGCTTCCTCACTTCAGACCGTTCTGTGCTCGACAAGAACATGTCGGCTCCAGATCGTATTGCAAAGATGTCGCTCGTTCCTGCAGGTGACGCTCGCACAAGTGTCACTGCCAAGCAGCGCATCACTTTCTTTGCTGATGGCAATGTGAATCGCGGTACTCTCCACACTAACTTCAAGTTGGTGCCAGGCGAGGACATTTTCATTGCACTTTATGATGGTAACGGCGTTGACCTTCTCGACTCTATCACGATTCCTGCAAGTCTGCCTGCTGGCAGTGGCTATGCAAGAAACGAAGACGGTAGTTGGTCTGTTGAGACAGCAGAGGCTTTGACTCCTAATGCGCCAAACAAACAAGTGGTGCACAATAAGATTGCTGAATGGAAGTCGAAAGACCCTCATGGCATTGCCATGGCAATCCTTTCCATGGGTATTGTGTTCAGTTGTCTGATTCTCTTGTTCGTATTCTTCTATATCTTTGGATGGGTTCTCAACCGCATCGCTAAGCTGAATCGAGTGAAGGCAATTCGCAAGATTCACGAGTCGGCTCAGAAGGTGGTTGTCATGGCAAAGGAAGGTACAGAAACGAAGGGTATCGAAATGGACAACTACGTGGCTGCTATCACGCTTGCTTTGCATGAGTACATGGGTAACATGCACGATGTGGAAAGTGGTGTGCTTACGATTCAGCATCACCAGACAGAGTGGGAAAGCAAGGAGCACACACTCCGCCACGTTCCTGAAATCCACCATTAATTAATCATTCAGTTTTCAAAACAAAAAAGATTCATGAAAGAATATAAATATAAGATTAAAGGTGTTGACTACAGCGTGAAAATCAATGGCGTTGAGGACAACATCGCAAAGGTTGAGGTAAATGGCGTTGAGTTCGACGTTGAAATGGAAAAACCAATCGCTCAACCTAAGCCAGTGGTACGTGCCGTGGCTGCTCCAGTGAAGACCGTTGAGGCTCCTAAGGCTGCTCAGGAAGCTGTTGCTCAAGGTGTTACAGCAGTGAAGGCTCCTCTTCCAGGCACAGTGAACGACATCAAGGTGACTGTGGGACAGGCCGTGAAGAAGGGTCAGACAGTTGTTGTGCTCGAAGCCATGAAGATGGAGAACAACATTGACGCTGAGCGTGATGGTAAGATTGCTGAAGTGCGTGTTGCTAAGGGCGACACCGTGATGGAAGGTGCAGTACTTGTAACTATTGAATAATTTAAGTGAAGAAAAATGTTATTAGAATCAAGTATTTGGGGCTTCATTGGTGAAAAGTTCGCTGACTTCCTCACCTACACTGGCTTTGCCAATGTGGCGTGGGCAAATGTCATTATGATATTGGTCGGTGCTTTCTTCATTTGGCTTGCCATCAAGAAGGACTTTGAACCACTGCTGCTCATCCCGATTGGTCTGGGTATCATTTTGGGTAACATTCCGTTCAAGGCTGCGGGTCTTGAAATCGGACTCTACGAGGACAATGCCGTCCTAAATATATTCTATCAAGGTGTGAAGCAGGGTTGGTATCCGCCTCTCGTATTCCTTGGAATCGGTGCGATGACTGACTTCTCTGCTTTGATTGCAAATCCTAAGTTGATGCTGATTGGTGCCGCTGCTCAGTTTGGTATCTTTGGTGCTTATATCATTGCGTTGGCAATGGGATTCGAACCAAACCAGGCTGCTGGTATCGCTATCATCGGTGGTGCTGATGGTCCTACAGCAATCTTCCTTTCTTCGAAGTTGGCACCAAACTTGATGGGTGCTATCGCAGTGTGTGCTTATAGTTACATGGCACTCGTTCCTGTGATTCAGCCATTTATCATGCGTGCGCTTACTACAAAGAAGGAAAAGCAGATTAAGATGGCAACAAGCCGTGAGGTGAGCCAGACTGAGAAGATTCTCTTCCCAATCGTTGGTTTGCTCATCACTACTTTCATCGTTCCATCGGGTCTGCCATTGCTCGGTATGCTCTTCTTCGGTAACTTGTTGAAGGAAAGCACGAAGACAACTCGTTTGGCAAAGACAGCAGGTAGTGCTCTCAACGACATCGTTGTGATGCTCCTCGGTCTTACCGTAGGTTGCTCCACTCAAGCAAGTGAGTTCCTCACGCTCGACACCATCCTTATCTTCGTGTTGGGTGCATGTGCTTTCATGATTGCAACTGCAAGTGGTGTGCTTTTCGTGAAGTTTATGAACCTCTTCTTGCCAGAAGGTAAGAAAATCAATCCACTCATTGGTAATGCAGGTGTGAGCGCCGTTCCTATGGCAGCTCGTATCTCTAATCAGGAAGGTTTGAGGGCTAACCCACACAATTTCCTCTTGCTCCACGCAATGGGTCCTAATGTGGCTGGTGTTATTGGCTCCGCTGTTGCAGCAGGTGTCCTCCTCGGCTTCTTGTCATAGATGATGCTTTTGTCAAGGATTTAAAGGATAAAAAGGATTTCATTCTTCAGAGATAATCCAGAATATCCTTTCAATCCCTGACAAAATAGAGAAAAAAGAAAAAGGCTGTGAGCATTTGAGCTTACAGCCTTTTTAAGTTAATTTGATATTGTCTGTGATTAAATCAGTTTCTCAGAATAAGCATCATTGATGATGTTGAGCGCATTGAGAGAGCGTGGGAAACCAATCCAAGGAAGCATTGCTGTTACTGCTGCAACCATTTCTTCCTTTGTAATCTTTGCGTTCTTGCAACCGATAGCATGAGTGCGAAGACGGAAGTCAACGCCTCCGAGTGCTGCCAACATACAGAATGTGATGAGCTCACGGTGCTGAAGGTCGATGCCGTTGCGTGTGTAGAACTGACCGAAGCAGTAGTCTTGCATATATCGCACGATATGCTCCTGTCCCTTTGGAGAAGTTTCATACATGTTGTCGCAGTTGCCTTCGCCCCAAAGAGCATCAATCATTTCCTTACCAGCCTCGTGGCGAGTCTCTTCAGTGGTGGTAGCTTGGTCATCGAGAGGGAGACGAATATCGTTATCGTCGAACACTTCGTTCATAGCGAGCAAGAAGCAAAGCACTTTTGAGAAACCGAGGAATGGAACTGCTTGATATACGATTTCGCGTACTTCACGTGGCTTTACACCCACATTGAGAGCAGCATCCACATACATGCGGAACTCCGTAAGAGCATTGCAACCTATACAAGAAGCGAGGATGCACATCACACGTGTCTTTTCCTCAACCAAACCTGTTGTTGCCTGAAGTGTTTCATCGAAAGCGAAGTTGTCGAAAATAACTGTCAATTCAGGGTCACTCTTCAATGTATTTACTGCATGGCGTCCGTAAAGTTTTTTGATTTCTTTGTGGGCGCGTTCTGTAATTTTGATTTCTTTCATGGTGATATTATGATATGATTTTTGATTCGTAAATGCAAATATACACAAAATTATCTCGATTGCGAAAAACTTGTGCTTTTTTTAGAACATTTAACACTGAAACCGTTATTTTTTCTTACCTTTGCATGGAAAAAGTGATAGTTCGTTGATTTCGTGTCATTATCATTTTTATTTTTGTATTGCCTTTTGGTAGGATTCTCAATAAAGTATTTTTGTGCAAATAAAGTAAAATAGTATTGAAATATGGCTTCAAAACTCAGATTCAAAGTAGTGGATGACGCTTTCAAGAAACGTCCAGTTGAAGTGAAAACTCCAGCAGAGCGCCCTTCAGAATATTTTGGAAAATTTGTTTTCGACAAGCAGAAAATGTTCAAGTATCTGCCTGCGAAAGTGTATGCCAAGATGTGTGACGTGATTGACAATGGTGCTCCTTTCGACCGCAAGATTGCAGATGCTGTGGCAGAAGGAATGAAACGCTGGGCAATCGACCTCGGTGTGACACACTACACTCACTGGTTCCAGCCTCTTACTGAAGGAACAGCTGAGAAACACGATGGATTTGTTGAGCACGACGGTAAAGGTGGAATGGTGGAGGAATTTGAAGGAAAGATACTTGTGCAGCAAGAACCCGATGCTTCGTCTTTCCCAAGTGGTGGTATTCGTTCCACTTTTGAGGCACGAGGCTATTCTGCATGGGACCCAACTTCTCCTGTTTTCATCATTGGTGATACCTTGATGATTCCTACCATCTTTATTTCCTATACGGGTGAAGCCCTCGACTATAAGGCACCTCTGAAAAAGTCCCTATATGCTGTGGATAAGGCTGCTACTGCAGTGAGTCAGTATTTCTATCCCGATGTGAAAAAGGTGATAGCAAATTTGGGTTGGGAGCAAGAGTATTTCTTGGTAGATGAGTCCCTCTATACTGCACGTCCAGACCTTGTGATGACGGGACGTACACTGATGGGACACGACTCTGCAAAGAACCAGCAGATGGACGACCACTATTTCGGTTCTATCCCTGAGCGCGTGGAAAACTTTATGCGCGACATCGAAATTCATGCGCTTGAGTTGGGTATCCCTTGCAAGACACGTCACAACGAGGTGGCACCCAACCAGTTTGAATTGGCACCAATTTACGAAGAATGTAACCTTGCTGTGGACCACAACATGCTGATGATGTCTATCATGAAGCGAGTGGCACGCAAGCATGGATTCCGTTGCATTTTGCATGAGAAACCATTCAAGGGAGTGAACGGAAGCGGTAAGCATAACAACTGGTCGCTCTGCACCGACACGGGAGTGCTGCTCCATGCTCCAGGAAAAACGCAGATGGAGAATTTGCGTTTTGTCACTTTCATTGTTGAGACTCTCAAGGCTGTCTATGATCATAACGGACTGCTTAAAGCTGCTATCAGTTCTGCTACAAATGCGCATCGATTGGGTGCTAACGAAGCTCCTCCTGCTATCATTTCATCCTTTTTGGGACGCACCGTTTCAGATTTGTTGGAGCATGTGGAGAAATCGAGCGATGATGATATTCTCGCAGTGGCAGGCAAAACTACCATGCAACTCGACATTCCTTCCATCCCAGAAATATTGATTGACAACACAGACCGTAACCGCACTTCTCCATTTGCCTTTACGGGTAATCGTTTTGAATTCCGTGCTGTGGGTTCGGAGGCTAACTGTGCAAGTGCGATGCTGGCTCTGAATACCGCTGTAGCAGAGGCTTTGACCAATTTCAAAGAGCGTGTTGATGTTCTAATAGAAAAGGGTGAGGCAAAGGAAAGTGCTATCCTGAAAGTGGTACGCGACGACATCAAATACATCAAACCTATCCATTTCGACGGTAATGGCTATTCGGAAGAATGGAAAGAAGAGGCTGCTAAGCGTGGGTTGGATTGTGAGACAAGTTGCCCTCTCATTTACGACCGTTATCTGGATGAAAACACCATCAAGATGTTTGAGAGCCAGAAGGTGATGACTAAGTTTGAGCTTCAGGCACGAAACGAAATCAAGTGGGAAACCTACACGAAGAAGATTCAGATTGAGGCACGTATCTTTGGTGACCTTTGCATGAACCATATAATTCCTGTGGTGACGAAATATCAGTCCACCTTGATAGATAATGTACACAAAATCAAGGAGATATTCCCTGAGGAAAAATACCAAAAGATTTCGGCTAACAATCTACATCTCATTGAGCAAATCAGTGAGCATGAGTCATTCATCGTGGAAAATGTGGAGAAGATGGTTGAGGCAAGAAAGAAAGCCAATCGCATCGAATGTGAGCGAGAAAAGGCAATTGCCTACCACGACAATGTGGCTCCTTATTTGGAGAAGATTCGCTATCATGTGGATAAGTTGGAGGAAGTGGTTGACGATGAGCTGTGGCCTTTGCCAAAGTATCGTGAGCTTCTGTTCATCCGATAACTGATTTTCAAATACAATATGCTGTAAAGCACAACGAGGCTCATGGTTTTTCCATGAAGAAAGGGCTTCGTTGTGCTTTGCTTTTTTCTTTTTTCGACACTTCGCTTCTTTTTTCAAATTTTCTCATAGTATCATTCTCTCATTTTCAAAATAAAATCTTAAATTTGCAAACATATTGCGAATTGATTTATGAGACAAAACTTACTATATACTTTTCTTCTATTTTTTTCTCTGCTTTTTGTGGTACAGCCTATGGAAGCAAAAAAGAAGCAGAAAAACAAATATGAGTTGAAGCGTGAGAATGCCAGCAATTTACCTTTGATTGAACCCGACCCTATCACTTACAAGGCAAAGCCCGATAGCAAACTGAGAATAGCAGAACAGCCTCGTTTGATGGGAGGTGGACGTGGATATCGTGTGGGTAATTGGGTGCATGGCATCGACGTGAGCCATTATCAAGGACGGATTGAGTGGCGCACCGTTGCGTCCAATCCGGAAGTGGGCTATGTTTTTCTGAAGGCATCTGAAGGTGGAAACATTACGGACGAAACCTACGAATACAATCTTCGTGAGGCACGTCGTGCGGGACTCAAAGTGGGAAGTTACCATTTCTTCCGTGCCAACACTTCCGCCGAATTGCAATTCCGCAATTTCATGAGTATGGTGAAAGTGAAGTCGCAAGACCTTCTTCCAATTATTGATGTGGAGGTAACGAATGGTGTTTCTGAATCAACTTTCCATGCACGCCTCGAACAGTTGCTCAAATTGGTCACTCAGGAATTTGGACGCAAACCAATTATCTATACGGGAAAGAACTTCTATAATAAGCATTTCCATGGCGGACGTTATCGAGATTATAAGTTTATGATTGCTTGCTACACAATCGACGAGCCGGTACTCAATGGAAATGACGACTTTGTGATGTGGCAATATAGTCAGACGGGTAGGGTGCGAGGCATTCGTGGCAACGTGGACCAAAGTCGATTTGTGGGCAGACATACCCTTAGAGAAATCCAGTTTTGATTGACTTTTTGGAATTGGTAAATCGTAAAACTTCAAATCGTAAATCCTTTTATGTTTTTTCTGACATTCTTGTTATCTTTTTTTTCTGCATGTAGCGAAAAGATTGATAGTTCCATCGAATATACAAAGCAAGACTCCATTTGTATTGTCCAGATTCTGAAAGAGGCAAAGACGGAGAAGGGAAATGAAGCTCGCACACTCTATTTTGGTAAGAAATTCTTAGGCATACCTTACGTTGGGCACACACTCGAAGAGGGTACAAAAGAACACCTTATTATAAATACGCGAGGACTGGACTGCACTACTTTTGTGGAAACAGTGAGTGCGTTGAGCTTGTGTGATGCCAATAACAAACGTAGTTTTGCTGATTTTTGTTACTACATACGTCAGTTGCGTTATCGCAGCGGAAAGATTGATGGTTATCCTTCTCGCCTTCACTACTTCACACAATGGGGTGAAGACAACGAGAAGATGGGGCTTGTGAAATCGGTTTTTGAATCATCCGATTTCAAAGGTTTTGCCACACAGATTATTTCTATCAATTACATGTCATCCCATCCTCAGCTTTATAAGCATTTGAAGACGAATCCATCGTTTGTGAAGAAAATCAAATCCGATGAACAAGCAGTAAACGGTAAGAAATACAGATACCTACCAAAAGCGAAACTGAACCTTTCTCCTTCGCAGCTTTCCTTTATCCACACGGGCGACATTGTGAGTATCATCACTTCCAAGGAAGGACTCGATACAAGCCATGTTGGCATTGCCGTTTGGCAAAATGGGAAACTACATCTGATGCATGCCTCAAGTCTTTACAAGAAAGTGGTCCTCGACTCCAAAACTTTCTTCGATTATTCACAAGGACAAAAGTCTCAGCTTGGCATCCGCATCTATCGCCTTACGGAGAAATGACCAAAGTTCAGGAACTGCATTTAGTATCTCAAAAGCATTTAGCCTCACTCATTCACTTCTATTTGAAAGGATTGAGTGAGGCTTTTCTTTTGTTTTCATGATTCGAAAGTGAGGTTTCAGAAATGCTTCATTCCACTCTCTCAATTCCTTTTATTCACTCTTCCAACTTCATTATTTCGCTCTCAGATTATTGTTGAAAGTTCGTTTCAAATATTTTGAACCTTCATCTGTACTTTTTTGAACGTTCAAAAATATAATTTTGAACGTTCAAAAATTTTAAAATGAACGTTCAAAAAAATATAAATGAACGTTCAAAATTATTTAAATGAAACTTCAACGTATTTTATCTGAACTTTCAAAACATTTCTACATCCGTTATAGCTGAATTCGTGAGTCGAAGAAGACTATTTGGAATAGAGGGGTATAGCATTTCAATATTTGTAAGGAAAAAGTTTGATACAAATGAAAAATAGAACCAGATTAGTTAAAGAGGACTTAAGAAGGGAAGGAATCAAGTTAGATTTTTGAGCTTTCATTTTCTTACTTGTACTTTAATTGCTATCTTTGCAGCATAAATGTTAAAATAATTAATGTAGAAACTATGAAAAGAAATGCATTTGTCGTTCTATTCCTTTTTGTGGCATGGATGAACTTATCTGCTCAGAAAAATGTACCTTATGTAGATGCGGCTCCATTCGATTCAATTGTGGATGGAAAGAAGGTGGCGCTTTATACCATTACGAATGGGAAAGTGGCTGCACAGGTTTGTAATTATGGCGGCTTTATCGTTGGACTTTTTTCGCCCGATAAAGAAGGGAAATATGCAAATTTGGTGACCCACTATGAGAGCCTTCGGCAGTATTTGAAGTATAATTTGGGTGTGGTGGGACCTGCCGTGGGACGTTTTGCTAATCGCATTGCAAATGGAAAATTCACACTTGATGGAAAGGATTATCAGATTACTCTAAACAATGGACCACATACGTTGCATGGTGGAAATCAAGGATTTGACCATACAGTGTGGGATGTGAAGAAGGCTGCGAAAGACAAGTTGGTGCTGACTTGTGTGTTGGCAGATGGATTGGATGGTTTTCCTGGCACACTTACAACGACGCTTACTTATTCCATCACAAAGGATGATGGCTTAAGCATTGAATTTGAGGCAACTACCGATAAACCAACGGTCGTAAATATGACGAATCATGCTTATTTCAATCTAAATGGAGCCGGAAGCGGCGATGTGCTGGGGCATGAACTCATGGTAAATGCAGATAAGGTGACAGAAGCAGACCGCATGAATATTCCAACTGGTAAGTTCTTGTTGGTGGAAGGAACATTGAATGATTTTCGGAAGCCTGTGAAAATAGGAGATAGGCAAGCGGTAGTTCGTGGATGGGGTGCAGAAATCCCAGAAGGCAAGGTGCGTCAGTATGACACAAACTTTTGCGTCAATCACGAAGGAAATGGTGTTGAAAAAGTGGCAGAGTTGTATTCTCCTGAATCGGGTAGGGTGATGGAGGTGTGGAACAATCATCCAGGATTGCAAGTGTATTCGGGTGCTCGTATGGCTATTGCTTTGGAATCTCAGATGTATCCTGATTCACCTAATCATCCTGAGTTTCCTTCAACGCGCCTCGACCCTCAACAAAAGTATCAGCACACGATAATTTATAAACTGAAGGTGAAGTGAATTACTGATTGAAGGATTTACGATTTACGAATTGTTGATACAATAAAAAAGCTGCATCTACTCTAAGCGAATAGATGCAGCTTTTATGTAATGTGGTGTGTGTTTCTTACTTGCGTGCTTCAGCAATGTAGCCGAGAGCTTCGCGGCACATGTCGGTGACATATTGCCAATCTTCTGCAGCCACCTTGTCCTTAGGGAAGAGTTTGGAGCCCATACCTACGCAATAAACACCTGCCTTAATCCATGAAGTGAGGTTTTCCTGAGTTGGAGCAACTCCTCCTGTTACCATAATCTTAGACCAAGGCATTGGAGCCTTCAACCCCTTCACAAATGCAGGACCATAAACATCTCCAGGGAATACCTTTGTGAGGTCGCAACCCAATTCTTGAGCCTTACCCACTTCGCTTACACTACCGCAACCTGGGCAATAAGGTACGAGACGGCGGTTACAAACGGGTGCAATATCTGGGTTGAAGAGAGGACCAACGATGAAGCAAGCACCAAGTTGGATATAGAGAGCAGCTGTAGGAGCATCAACTACGGAACCAACACCGAGAGCAAGTTCAGGACATTCCTTTGCAGCAAATTTTACGCACTCTGCAAATACTTCGTGAGCAAAATCGCCACGATTCGTGAATTCGAAAGCGCGTACGCCACCATCGTAACAAGCCTTGATAACTTTCTTTGCTACTTCAGCATCTTTGTGGTAGAAGACAGGAACCATACCTGTTTCACCAATCTTTGCCATTACGGCAAGTTTATCGAATTTTGCCATATATGAGTTTTTAAGTTCTTTAGTTTTATGTTTTTGAGCTTTAGAGGACAGAAACGATCTTAAACCAAATGGATGATTAGCGTTGAACGCGTCCGTTTGCATTGCCACCTGCAAGTGCTTCAACTTCTGCAACACTAACGTGGTTGAAGTCACCCGGAATTGTGTGCTTGAGTGCAGATGCAGCTACAGCGAATTCGAGAGCCTCTCCCTGGGTTGGCTTAGTGAGAAGTCCATGAATGAGACCACCTGAGAATGAGTCACCACCACCTACGCGGTCGATGATAGGGTTGATGTCGTAACGCTTTGACTGATAGAATTCCTTGCCATCATAAATGAGAGCCTTCCATCCGTTGTAAGTAGCGCTGAAGCTTTCACGGAGTGTGCTGACAACATACTTGAAGCCGAATTCCTTTGCCATCTGCTTGAAGATGCCTTCATAACCTGCAGCATCAGTCTTTCCACCTTCAACATCTGCATTTGGCTTGAAACCAAGGCAAAGCTCAGCATCTTCCTCATTGCCAATACAAACATCTACATATTCCATGAGAGGACGCATGATGGAAATAGCTTTTTCTGAAGTCCAGAGTTTCTTGCGGAAGTTGAGGTCGCAACTTACAGTAACGCCATGCTTCTTAGCTGCAATACATGCCTGCTTGAGGCATTCAGCACTTGCATCGCTAATAGCAGGAGTGATGCCAGACCAGTGGAACCAATCTGCTCCTTCGAAAATCTTATCGAAGTCGAAATCTTCAGGCTTTGCCTCTGCGATAGCAGAATATGCACGGTCGTAGATAACCTTGGATGGACGCATGGAAGCACCTGTTTCAGCATAGTAGAGTCCTACACGTTCGCCACCACGAGCGATGAAATCGGTATTTACACCGAACTTGCGCATTGCATTAACTGCAATCTGGCCAATTTCATGCTTAGGGAGTTTCGATACGAAGTAAGAGTCATGTCCGTAATTAGCGCAACTGATGGCAACGTTTGCTTCGCCACCGCCAGGAATGATGTTGAACTTTTCTGCCTGAACAAAACGATAGTTTCCTTCTGGAGAGAGGCGAAGCATGATTTCGCCCATTGTGATAATCTTTGCCATAATTTCTATTTTATAGTTGTTAAAGTAAATTATATTATGTTGCAAAGATAACTAAATTTCAGCCACGTCCAATGTTTTTTAGTCCTTAATTATGGAAAATTGTGCGAAACGCACAAATTTATAGTTTTTTTGAATGAATGGAAATGAAAAAATGGTAACTTTGCAATGAAAGTGTGAAATAAGTGTTATAGCCATTGGTTACAGTTTATGGTTTTACAGCATATTTGTTCAATCATCTTTCTTTAATCGTTTTTTGTTATGGCAAAGATAAGAATCAAGGACATCGCCGAAATGGCAGGAGTTTCTGTGGGAACGGTTGATCGTGTCATTCATGGAAGAAAGAATATCTCCAAGTCGGCTTTGGAAAAGGTGCAGAAAGTGCTTGATGAAATCCAATATGTACCAAATCACTATGCAAGTGCATTGGCAAGCAACAAGACTTATCATTTTGCAGCCATCTTACCAATGCATGAAGTGGATAGCTATTGGGCAAGAGTAGAAAAAGGTATTGAGGAGGGATTGCATCGCTATTCAGACTTCAATATTCAGTACGAAGTGTTCCGATATGATCCATTTGATAGCAATTCATTTGTGGAGCAGGCTCAACTCATGTTGGATTCAAAACCTTTTGCTGTAGTAATTGGTCCGATTTTCAATTTTAATATCATGAAGGTGTTGGTTGGGGATTTGGAAAAGATGGAAGTGCCTTATGCTTTGATAGATTCCAATTGGCCAGAATTTAAGCCTGTTACTTTCTATGGACAAGATTCGCTTCGTAGTGGAGAATTTGCCGCTCGTATTATCACAATGGCGAGTGCTGGCGCAAAAAAGATTGCTTTGTTTAAGTTGATGGGTGAAGGGCGTGTGGCTTCTCGTCAGCAGTTGAATCGTGAAGAAGGTTTCCGTAAATATATGAAAGAGCATAGTCCGAAGACTGAGATTGTGGATTTGATTCTTTCCGTTTATGATAAGGAAGGAATGAAACAGTCGCTGAAAAATTTCTTCACGAAAAATGTGGATGTAAGTTGTGGACTATCTTTTAACTCATCGATTCATATCATTGCCAATTTCCTGAAAAATGAAATGCCAATGCATAAGCATGTGACATTACTCGGCTATGATGCCATTGATGCTAATGTTGCGTGTGTACATGATGGAAGTGTGGATTTTCTCATTGCACAACATCCCCAAAAGCAAGGTCTGAATTGTATTCGTTCCATGGTGAATGCCACGGTATTACATATGAAACAAAAGGTAGAGCACTATGTGGCTATAGAATTGTTAACCAAGGAAAATATTGATTTCTATAAGGATTAGTGGATTTGATACTTCCATCTGTTGTTTCAGCAAAGATTTAATCATAAAAGGCCGATATTCAATGAAATATCGGCCTTTTATGATTACTATGGTAAATGAAGCTTTATACTCTTTTTGTAATAAGAATAATCAAGTTGGTCATTGAAATCAGACTTGAAAGAACTGTAATCCAAATTGTAGTAGCTGAACTATAAGTTGCAGTCATAGCCCTTGGTTTGTTAGGAGTCACATATACGATATCATTCTGCTGCAATTGGTAATAAGGAGAGTTGATAATGTTTGCATCGTTAAGATTCACTTCAACAATTTGCTTAGAACCTTTCGCATCCTCGCGAATAATCTTTACATTATCACGACGACCGTAAATTGTCATGTCTCCAGCTTGTGCAAGAGCTTCGAAGATATTAATTTTGCCATTAGCAGCTGTAAAAATACCTGAACGAGAAACTTCTCCAATGACTGCTACCTTATAATTAGCCATGTTAACAAGTACAATAGGACGAGTTTTGAGATATGGTCCTGTAACCATTTCTGCAATCTCATTTTCAAGTTCTGTTTTAGTCTTACCTGCTACATGAAGTTTACCAAGAACAGGGAATTCAATTGTACCTTCATTGGTTACAATATATTGCTGAACTTGATACTGTGAAGACATAGATGTTGTGGAACTGTTAGGATTTGCAGCTTGGAGCACTAGGTTGAACATTGCTGCTGCTCTTGGATCTTCTGGACATGTAACTGAAATGGTCAAGATATCCTTAGGCATAATACGTGCATCGAAGAGTGTTGCCGTAGAAAGATCAACCTCTTGACTATTCAAAATGTAAGGAACTTTCTTGTAAGAACCACAACTTGATGCCAGGAATAATGTCATTAGCAGACAAGCTAATGAAGTGAGTTTTGTAATTTTTTTCATAAGTGATTGATATAATATTATTTGATTTTCCGAAATTTGTTGCAAAGTTAGTGTTTTTTTCTCGTTTGGTCCAAAATAATCGTTAAAAAGTTGATGTTGTAGTCATTTAATATATAAAAAAGGAGCACAGAGAATAAATCTCTGCACTCCTACTAAAGATTATGTATGAAGTTGTTTGTTATTCGTCGCCCAGATAAACTGCAAAGCTTCGAGCGTTGCCAGCTGGAGTTTTACCCCAAATCCAAAGAGTTTGTTCTGTTGAAGACTGAGCTGATTTGAATACGCTTTCAAGGTCATTGACAGTTTTGATGTTTTGATTGTTCACCTTGAGAATGATGAAGTTCTCAGGAATACCTGCATCTTTCAACTTACCATTACCAAGTTTTGTAATCTGTACGCCATAAGTCATGTTGAGGTCTTTCTTCTGAGAGTCAGTAAGCTCCTTGAATTCAGCACCGAGAACGTCAATCTTTTCAGTTTTCACCACATTTGTGTTGCCTTTTGCATTGCGGAAAGTAATGGTAGTCGTCTTCAACTTCTTATCACGCATGTAACCTACTACAGCTTTGTCACCAGGGCTATATTTTGTTGTTGCTTCCTGAAGTTCGCTCATCTTGGTAATTTTCTTACCATCGAGGGATACGATAACATCACCGTCCTTAATTCCTGCAGCGGCAGCGGCACCATCTTCAACAACTTCTGCTACATAAACACCATCATTTGTGCCAAAGTCCTTGTTGAATTTCTCATCCTTTTTCTTCTCTACGTCGATATAGTTGTGGAGATCGGTACCACTCACACCAAGCAGAGCACGCTGAACTGTTCCATAAGTCTTCAAGTCAGTTACAACCTTCTTCATGATGCTTACAGGGATGGCAAAACCATATCCAGTGAAACTACCCGTTTGGCTATAGAGCATAGCATTGATACCTACAAGTTCTCCGCGAACATTTACAAGAGCTCCACCACTATTACCTTGGTTGATAGCAGCATCTGTCTGAATGAAAGACTCTATACCATTCTTGGTATTTCCATTCATGCCACGAGCCTTAGCACTTACAATACCAGCTGTTACCGTACTTGTGAGGTTGAAAGGATTACCAACAGCGAGTACCCATTCACCCACTTTCAATGCATCACTATCGCCTATGGTAATAGCAGGAAGGTCAGTAGCGTCGATCTTCAAAAGAGCAAGGTCTGTAGTTGCATCAAGACCGATAACGCGTGCAGTGAATTCACGATTGTCATTGAGTGTGATAGTGATTTCTTCAGCATTCTCAACAACATGATTGTTAGTCACGATATAACCATCTTTGGAGATAATCACACCACTTCCTGCAGCTTCTTGTTTAGGTGTTTGAACCTGACGTCTTTGAGTTCCTCCACCATTTCCTCTTCCGAAGAAATCACCAAAGAAATCCTCAAATGGGTCACGATATTCAATGGTTTGCGTCTTTCCACCAATCACCACCTTAATATATACCACTGCATTGCAAGCCTTTTCAGCAGCCTCTGTGAGGTCCACAGGCTGAGCTGCTGACATGGGGGTTGAAGCTTGAATGAGGAAGTCGTCTTGTCTATCATTCTTTAATGAAGATGTTTGTGTGTTTCCTTCAACCGCTTTTGATGCAAGCGAAAAAGCACCCGCACCAGCAATTCCACTTACGATGGCAACTGCTGTGAGTAATCCATAAAATCTTTTTACTGACTGTTTCATAATTTATAAAGTTTAGTGTTGTTTTTATTTGTTTTATGAGTTGTTATGATAAAGAGCATTACGAACTCTATTATCTATCATTTTCATAATTAAAAAAAAGTTGTTTTGTTAAATCAATATTGTTTTTAACTTATTGAATTAACTTTTCGATTGCAAAATAAACGCAAAGTTTAGTTCCAACAAACACTTTTCACCACTTTTCTTATGGGTTTTGATTTTGTTTAACAAAACATCCCTTTCGCTTAACACGCGTTAAACAATTTATTGTTCAATTTATCAATTATGACTTGTTTTTTTGTCACTCTTCATTTTTTTCGTAACTTTGCAAAAGTTATGCAGAGGATGCATATCCTTTTTTTAGTGACAAATTATAATATAGATTATAAACATAGATTAATTATGAAAGCATTTGTTTTCCCTGGACAGGGAGCTCAGTTCTCAGGTATGGGTAAAGACCTGTACGAAAGTAATCCGCTTGCAAAAGAATTGTTCGACAAAGCAAACGAAATTCTCGGTTTTGAAATCACAAAGATAATGTTCGAAGGAACAGATGAGGAACTACGTCAAACAAAAGTGACTCAACCTGCTGTTTTTCTTCATTCTGTTATTTCTGCACTCTGCATGGGTGAGGCTTTTCAACCTGAAATGACTGCAGGCCATTCACTTGGTGAATTCTCTGCTCTTGTTGCTGCAGGTGTTCTTTCTTTCGAAGATGGTTTGTCTCTTGTTAGTAAGCGTGCTCAGGCTATGCAGAAAGCATGTGAAGCAGCTCCTTCAACAATGGCAGCTATTATTGCACTTCCAGATGAGACTATTGAGCAAATTTGTGCTGAAGTATCAAAGCCAGGTTCTATTGTTGTGCCAGCAAACTATAATTGCCCAGGTCAAGTTGTGATTTCAGGTAATATTGACGCTATCAATGAGGCTTGTGAGAAGTTAAAGGCTGCTGGTGCAAAGCGTGCCCTTCCTCTCAAGGTTGGTGGAGCTTTTCATTCTCCACTCATGCAACCTGCTAAGGATGAACTTCAGGCTGCTATTGAAGCAACAGAGTTCCATACACCTAAGTGTCCTGTTTATCAGAATGTTGATGGTAAACCTCACACAGACCCTCAAGAAATAAAGGCAAACTTGATTGCTCAGCTCACAGCACCAGTACGTTGGACTCTTGAAACTCAGAACATGATTGCTGACGGAGCAACAGATTTCACAGAATGTGGACCAGGCAAGGTGCTTCAAGGATTGGTGGCAAAGATTGCTAAGGGCAACGAGGCAGTTGTTGCTCATGGCATTGAATGATAAATTGAACAAATGAAAAGAGAAAAGTCTTTTCTTATTAATTATATAAGGAGTTGCTCATCTTCAGGATGGGTACTCCTTTTATTTGTTTTTGCGATGATATGTCAAACTTCTTGCATGTCGGAACAAAACAGAAATGAAGAACCAATGAAAGAGAAAATTGTAATATATCAAGTTTTTACTCGTCTTTTTGGTGCTAACTCTAAGCAGAATGTGGAGTGGGGCACTCCTGAGCAGAATGGACTTGGGAAGATGTCCGATTTCACTGGAAAAGCTCTTGAGAATATCAAGAATTTAGGTGCAACGCATATTTGGTACATAGGAGTGATTGAACACGCTACTCAGAATGACTATTCTTTCTATAACATCCAGAAAGATCATCCTTCTGTGGTGAAAGGAAAGGCGGGTAGTCCTTATGCTATCAAAGACTATTATGATATAGATCCTGATATTGCAACGAATGTACCTTCCCGTATGAAGGAATTCGAGAATCTCATCAATCGTACACACAAGGCAGGATTGAAGATGATAATTGATTTTGTACCTAATCATGTGGCTCGTCAATATCATTCTGATGCGAAACCCGAAGGTGTTGTGGATTTGGGTGAGAAAGATGATAAAACAAAAGGCTTTTCTCCAAATAATAATTTCTATTATATAGTTAATCAGTCTTTTTCACCTCAATTTTCTCTTTTTGACAAGGACGGAAATCAATATGTAGAGTTTCCAGCTAAGGCAACAGGAAATGACTGTTTCAACCAAAGTCCAAATCAAAACGATTGGTATGAAACAGTCAAATTGAATTACGGAGTTGACTATCAGGATAACCGTTCATTGCATTTCGACCCTATTCCTGACACTTGGAACAAAATGTTGAATATTCTTGACTTTTGGGCAGGTAAAGGTGTTGATGGATTCCGTTGTGATATGGCAGAAATGGTTCCATGCGAATTCTGGGGATGGGCTATTCCACAAATAAAGGAAAAGTATCCAGAAATACAGTTCATTGCAGAAGTCTATAATCCAAATGAATATCGGAATTATATCAACAACGGACATTTTGATTATCTTTATGATAAGGTGGGGCTTTACGATACGCTTCGCACTGTAGTGAATGGAAATTCTGCAACAAGTATTACTTCGTGTTGGCAGAGTGTGGATGATATTCACGAACACATGTTGAATTTCCTTGAGAATCATGATGAGCAACGCATAGCTTCTCCTTTCTTTTCTGGAGATGCAGAAAAGGGTAGGGCAGCATTACTTGTTTCAGCCTTAATGCGCACCAATCCTATGATGATTTATTTCGGACAAGAATTGGGCGAACCAGGTATGGATAAAGAAGGATTCAGCGGTGAAGATGGTAGAACCACCATCTTTGATTATTGGACTGTTCAGACTATTCGTCGATGGAGAAATGGTGGTAAGTTTGATGGTACGCAACTTACAGATAAGGAAAAAGAACTTCAAGCTTATTACACGAAGATTTTGAATCTCTGTAACAAGGAAAAGGCAATTCGAGAAGGTGAGTTCTTTGATGTGATGTATGCTAATATGGATAATTCAGCAATGAATATTCATCGTCAATATGCTTTTCTCCGTAAAGCTGGAAAAGAACTCATCATTGTTGTTGCAAATTTTGATGATAGGGGTTCACATGCTTCTGTTCGAATTCCATCTCATGCCTTCAGTTATCTTGATATTCCAGAAGAGGAAAAAGAATATACTGCAAAGGATTTGTTGACAGGAGTAGCTGAAGATATAACCCTTTCTCCTGATGGCTTTATTCATGTCGAACTTCCTGCGCTTGGTGGTAAAGTCTTGAAAATACGTCTCTGATAACTTCTTTTCAAAACTTCAATAGATAAATATGAAATGTGCATAACTCTCGTTTAAAAGGAGTTATGCACATTCTCTTTATTGAAGCAAAACCTGTAAATCTATTTCGTCATTATATCAATGGCATACCGAACTCAGCACATTCTTTTCTCATATCATCAGGCCAAATGCTTGCTTGGATTTCGCCAATATGAGCTTTATGAAGTAACATCAAACAAAGACGACTCTGTCCGATACCACCACCAATAGAAAGTGGCAATTTGTCGTTGAGAAGTTGCTGGTGGAAGAAAAGTGATTTGCGCTCCTGTTTTCCTGTAAGTTCAAGTTGGCGAAGCAGTGCTTCTTTATCTACTCGAATACCCATCGAAGAAAGCTCTATTGCTCTATCCAAAATAGGATACCAAATCAAGATGTCTCCATTCAAACCATAGTATCCTTCTTCATTGTGTGTAGTCCAGTCATCATAGTCTGGAGCACGCAAGTCATGCTCCTCGCCATTGCTTAATTTTCCTCCAATGCCAATGATAAACACTGCACCGTACGCTTTACAAACAGCATTCTCTCTTTCCTTCGAACTCATGCCTGGATACATTTTCAAGAGCTCTTCGGAATGAAAAAAATGAATTTCTTCAGGAAGGAAAGGTTTGATTTGAGGATAAGTTTCGCAAACCAAGTATTCTGTGCGCCGTATAGCCGCATAGATGCATTCCACAATTTTCTTCAAGAAATTCAAATTGCGATCTTTGCGATTAATCGTGCGCTCCCAGTCCCACTGGTCCACATAAAGGGAATGAATATTATCCAGTTCCTCATCTCCACGTATGGCATTCATATCTGTGTAAAGTCCATAGCCAGGCTGAATTTTATATTCTGCCAGCATCAGGCGTTTCCATTTTGCCAGAGAATGCACCACTTCTGCCACTTGCTCGCCCATATCCTTGATTGGAAAAGAAACGGGACGTTCCACTCCGTTGAGGTCGTCGTTAATTCCAAGACCTCGAAGCACAAAGAGTGGGGCAGTCACACGTCGCAATCTTAGTGCAGTGGATAGATTAGCTTGGAAAAAATCTTTAATCTGCTTAATACCCTGTTCTGTCTGAGCAGGATTTAGAAGCTGCTCATATCCAGTGGGTTTTATCAGTTTGCTCATGTTTTATTCTTATATCGTTACCTTTTACCTTTAATGAGTCTATTTTCGTGTCAAAATTCAATCTAATAATTGATTATTGATGAATTCGTGTGCAAAGTTACGATAAAAATATCAAATGCCAATCTATTTTTCCAATTTTTATTTCAAAAAGAAAGCAAATTGTGATTTTTACCTCGCAATTTGCTCTTAACTATAGGCCTTTTCCTGTTATAACAAATAATAACTGTGTTTCTAATTCATGCTATTTCAGCGAAATCCACATCATTTTGTTAGAATTATCTCTTGAAGCTTAAATCACGCCAATAATATCACTTACACTCTTGCATCCATGCTTATCCAGCCAATCGCTGATGCCATGAGCCACCTTCTCACTCACACTTGGGTCGATGAAGTTAGCTGTTCCGATTTCTATAGCACTGGCACCCGCCATCAAGAATTCAATGGCATCTTCTGTATTCATGATGCCTCCCAATCCGATGATTGGAATCCTTACAGCTTTTGCCACTTGCCAAACGCATCTCACTGCCACAGGTTTAACTGCAGGACCGCTAAGTCCTCCTGTCGAAATGGAAAGTTTAGGGCGGCGACGCTCTATGTCGATTGCCATACCCATCAATGTGTTGATGAGTGAAACAGCATCAGCACCTGCATCTTCCACAGCCTTTGCAATGTCTGCAATACTGGTGACATTGGGAGAAAGCTTCACGATAAGCGTCTTGTGATAAGCTTTTCTTACGGCTTCCACTACGGTCTTTGCTCCTTCGCAAGTTACACCAAATGCCATGCCTCCTTGTTTCACATTAGGGCAGGAAATGTTGAGTTCGATGGCGTGGATGTTTTCCAATTCATCAATTCTTCTTGCACATTCCGCATAATCTTCGGGACTTGAACCAGAAACATTCACAATGACATTCGTCTTTAAGTCCTTGATTTCTGGATAGATATGCTTGCAAAAGTAATCCACACCTTTATTTTGTAGTCCAACGCAATTTAGCATACCACTGGCAGTTTCTGCCATGCGAGGATAGTCATTACCTTCGCGAGGATGCAGTGTTGTACCCTTTACGATGATGCCACCGATTTCTTCCAAATTCACAAGGTCAGCGAACTCGATGCCATATCCGAAAGTTCCCGATGCTGTCATCACGGGATTCTTCATCTGCAGTCCTGCTATATTTGTTCTAATGTCAGCCATTCATCTACGAGTGTTTAATGTTATTTTCTTAAAGTTCCCACGTCAAATCCTTTACGTCGAAAACAGGTCCTTCCTTGCAAACGCAAACATTTCCTTTTACAGTTTTTTCCACGCAGCAAAGGCAGGCGCCCAATCCGCAAGCCATCATGTTTTCGAGCGAAACCTCACATTTCACGTCACTCTTTTTTGCGTATTTTGCCACTGCAACCATCATAGGTTTAGGACCACAAACAGAGATTCTGTCAAATCTTTTATTCATCAAAATAGAGTGCTGCGTCACAAATCCTTTCTCGCCTTCGCTACCATCTTCGGTTGTGATATAAACCTCTCCAAATTGACTGAATAAATCCAATTCCAACAAGTCTGCTTTACTTCTTGCTCCTAACAGAAAAGTCGGTTTACCACCTCTTTCTTTAAGCCATTTACCATATTCAAGCAAAGGGGCAACACCAACTCCGCCACCCACGAGCAGCACTTCCTCACCTTCCTTCTCAACGGCTGAGAATCCATTTCCTAAAGGAAAAAGCAAGTTCAGTTTGTCACATTCTTTCAGTGTGGCAAGTTTTCTAGTTCCATCACCTACCGTTTGAATCAGAAGCCACAACTCATTTTTCTCCTTGTCGAAGAAATTGATGGAGATAGGGCGGCGCAAGAAAGTGCGTTCACTTCCCTCTACCTTCACTTCCACAAACTGACCTGGCAATATCTCTGGAAGAGGCTCTTGGTCTGTGAGTTTCAGTAGCACATATCTCTCGTGTGGCTTTTCAACAGCCTTTACAATGAGGTCTTTTAAGTATTTCATATTTTAACTATCGCTGTAGTAAATCGTTAATAATCATTTGATTAATAATATGCACTCACGCTCCATTTACTGAGTGTGTTCATCGATTCTATTTTCTCTTCCAACTTGTCGTCGAGTTGATAGAAGAAATCAAACCCTGTAATTTTTTCAATTTCATCCACACTCACTACATAGTTTTTCCATGAATCATTCACGTCATCATTTGGGAAGATGAAACCTATAGCTTTTGGGTTTTTACCTCTTGTCATCACCACTTTGAAGAATCTGTCAGGCACCGACACCTTATGCTTCTTGCCAATCTTCTTAGGATTTGGAGAGTCAAAGATTGGTCCGCAGGCAATATATACACTGCCATATTTCTTTGCCCAATAGCGGCATTGCATCTCCAAATCGTTCCAAGCTCCCTTGTTCAGATTCCTCGCCTGTGGACACATGTTTGTCATAAGAAAACAATCTTCCATGGCTTTCTGAGAATACTTGTTGTCTCCTGCAGGGCACATGTGTCCTCTATCATATCTCGAACCGCTATAATCACTGAATTTCACTTGAATATCCTCACTCAACGTGTGATCCTCTTCAAACCAGTCTGTCCTTTCAGCAAGATTTCCTTTCGATTCAGTACTTGTTAGTTCCCAAGCCACATAGTTGGGACACAGTGTCGAGGTATTGTACGAAATGAAGAAACCTTCTTTTTGCAGCAATTTCGTATTCGAACTTTTTGGAGTGCGTGTTAGCTCATAGCGAGGCTTGGATTGCTGTTTCACGCTTTTCGTGTTTTGCCCAAATGTCAAGCTCCACAAGCCTGCTATCACAAACAATATTATAACGAGAGCGAGACAAAGCACTAAGTAGTACTTGGCAGATTTTCTTTTATGATTCTCTTCCATTTTCTGATTTTGTTAAAATTCCTACTGCAAAAGTAAAAAATAATTGGCGAAAAATAGGTAGTAAGCAGAAAAAATCTTACCTTTGCACCGCTTTTCCGCCGAATTGGCTCAGTTGGTAGAGCAACGCATTCGTAATGCGTAGGTCGCCGGTTCGAGTCCGGCATTCGGCTCAAGGCTATTTTAGCACCTTCTTGATGAAGGCATCTCCAACGGGTACGAACAGTTCGTGCCCGTTTTTATTTAAGTGTGCGGTGTCGTTTTTCCCTTGGAAATATTTAGCACGAAATTCCTCATCTCGCACTTTGATAATGCATTTCTTCGAATAGTTGTCGAGCACAGGGACATCCTTCTTCTTGCAAATCTTCTTGATGGCGTTGATAACTGGCTTGAATCCAATTCTATCTACATACCAAGGTGTACACCAAGCCACCTTTGCTTTTGGGCATTGCATACGGATGCAATCTATTAGTTTGGCAACAGAATCCGTAAACATCTCAAGTGAATCCTTAGAATTTCCCACTTTTCCTGCATCGTTATGTCCTGCGATGATAAGCACAAGGTCTGCATTTTCATCCATGTCCTTATATCTCACGAGCAACGATGGACCGAACCCTTCCTTGCTTCTGTCGAAAGCTACGCATCCACCATTTCTGCCATAGTTGTTGTATTTCATCCCGTGGTGTTCTGCCACTTTGTAGTGCCATGCCTCCTCCACGGGCCTCCGATGGTTCTTCACGTATGAATCGCCAAGCACGTTTATTACTTTCCCTGCCAATGGATCATTGATTCCAGTGGCAAGGTCTCCTACAGGGTTCTCATGCAAACTCTGTGCATGGGTTCCTAATCCCAAGCACATGAATAAAGCTGTTAAGATATTCTTCATCATCCTCCTTTTTATTATTATAACGTGAAGATGATTTCATTTATTTCTTTTGCTAAAGTTATTTTTGCAGATAATTCCCGAATCGTTGAGTGTTCGTGAAATGGAGTATGCGATATAAATTATCGGTTTTTTCCCTTTTATTTTTTTGTGGTTTGATAATAATGTTGTTAATTTGCAGAAAATCAGGTATAAACCAAAACTAAATCATCATGAAAAGAACATTCCTTTCCTGCTTATTGCTACTTTGGATGGTAGTAACAGCTAACGCCCAGATCGTGAAGGGCGACATGAACAATGACGGTGTGGTGGATATTAGCGACGTTGTTTCAATCGTAAACACCATACTCGGAAGCCAGCCCGTGGAAGAGATTAGTATCTCGGATCTGCTGAAAGGACAAGAACTGACATTCACGACTGAAGATGGCGAAACGGTGGTATTGACTGGTGAACAATTAACGGCTCTTGTCCCTGCTCATGCTTACGTTGACCTTGGTCTAACCAGCAGAACCAAGTGGGCCACAACAAATATCGGTGCAGATAGTCCTGAGGAATATGGCGATTATTTTTCATGGGGCGAAACGCAAGGTTACGATGGGGGTAAAACGACATTTTTTTGGGACAACTACAAGCACAGCGAGGGTTCTAAGGAAACTTTGACCAAGTATTGTTATAATAGTGATTGTGGCTATAACGGTTTTACGGATAAGTTGAAAGAGCTTGAACCTGAGGATGATGCTGCATACGTGAACTGGGGCAGCAATTGGCGTATGCCTACTTCTGCTCAATGGGAAGAGTTACACGATGAATGCACATGGACTTGGATTGAGGAGGGTAGAAAAGTCGGTTTCGAGGTAAGCAGCAAAAAGAACGGTAATTCCATCTTTCTTCCTGCTGCCGGCTACCGTACTGAAAGTGCGCTTTACACTGCTGGTATCAATGGCGACTATTGGTCGCGTTCGCTCTATGATAATGGGGTTTGGCCGTACTATGCCATCGGAATAGGGATAAGTTATCGTGGTGTTGATAGTAGCGGTTACTCCCGCGACCATGGTTTTTCTGTTCGTCCTGTCCGCTCATGGTAGAATCGTCAACTGAAAAACTGGCTCCCCACTTGCACTCGGCAAAAACAAATACCCTCTGTAAATCAAACGTTTACAGAGGGTTTATTGTAGCGCCTACGGGAATCGAACCCGTGTTCCATGCGTGAGAGGCATGTGTCCTAGCCGCTAGACGAAAGCGCCATGTCATTGCTTTTCTGAAAGCGAGTGCAAAGGTAGTGTTTTTCACAATACCCTCCAAATTTTACCAAATCTTTTTCTTCTCCTTTTTCAAAAAACTTCAAATCTACCCATCCTTATCCTTCAAACCTATGTTTTGCTTCACGATTGAATAACAAAGCCACCCATGCGCATTGATGGATGGCTTTGTATAAATATAATAAGGTGTAAATAAATCCTTTTAATCCTTAAAATCCTTGATTTATTTCTCTGACTCTCTGATTTACTTGATTCCCAGTTTCTTCTGTATAGCCTTTGGAATGGCGTCCTTATGAACGAGGATATTCAGAGTCTTGTACTTCACGAAGGTCTTGCTGGCATACCAAATGCCCTTGTACTTACCACTTGTACCCCATGAGTTCTTCACCATGTAGTATTCCTTGCCGTTTTGGTCCTTTGCCAATCCATAAATCAGCATACCGTGGTCGTCGGTTGTTTCCCAGTTATCGTATGCTTCCTGACGCATTTCCTGAGTCACCTCGATTTCAGGGAAAGGACGCGACATACTTTCTGTGCGTTTTTCAGTGGCAGAGAGTCCGAGCCAGTGAGCCATATCGCTACCCGAAAGGTCTTGAGGCTTTTCAATGTCTGGGCAAACAGCCAAACCGTTGCGAGTGAAACCTGCTTCGCTCACGTCGGCACCCCATGCGAAAGTGTAGCCGTTCTTGATGGCATTGTCCATCACCTCCATGAATTCGTCTATAGGCAGATTGTAGCTGCTTCCCCAGCGCCAGTTGTCCTGTACTTCGATGATGAATTTCTCATAAAATGGATGATGCGTGAAAGAAGTGAGCGACACATAGTCGTCCATATTCAAACCAAGTGAAGCCTGATAAGTTTTTGGGGTGTAGGTCTTCCCATTCACAGTGAAAGTCTCTGGCACTACGCCAAGATACGTGTCGAATGTTGAGTTGATGCTCTTGAACCAAGCTGGAGAGAGTTTCTTCTGACTGCCCTTTGCAATGCCGTTCACCATACCTTCCGCAATGCTGAAGAATTCTGTGAAGTTAGCAAGCGTGTCACCGTAGAGAGTTCCTGGCAGAGGCATGGCTGTTTCAGGCATCATGCCATAGTTCTTCATACAATAAACAACATCGTAGAAGCTACCGCCCTGAGAGAACGAAACATCACCGTGCATACGCACTGCTGCCTTGGCACGGTCCTCGTAAGTCTTATGAGCTACAAACATTTCGCAAAGGTCGTATTCACCCTTACCCTTACGAAGTAATTCTGCCTCGAAGAAAGCAAGGCTTGAATAAGCCCAGCACGTACCCGAGCGGTTCTGATTCTTGATAGATGTAATAGGAATCTCCTTCACTGTAGTGAATTCAAATCCTTCCTTTTTCTTTGCATCTTCCTGTGCAAAAGCATTCGATGCACACATTGCCACGAGGGCTAATACAATTGTTTTTCTCATGAGTTAATTATTTATAGTTTTTTGATTCTTCATTCTTTATACTCTCCTCCCCTCGGGGAGGTCGGGTGGGGGCTTTTTCATTCTTCATTTATGAACTCCTCCAGTTCCTTTGGATGGTAAGGAATGATTTGCTTACCCAGCACACGGTTTCCAGTTTCTGTGATGAAAATGTCATCCTCCAAGCGAATTCCTCCGAAGTCCTTGTAAGTTTCCAGCAAGTCATAGTTGAGAAATTCTGTGTGCCTTCCTTCCGAGCGCCAGAGGTCGATGAGGTGAGGAATAAAATAGATGCCTGGCTCGTCTGTCATCACGAATCCAGGTTGCAAGCGACGTCCGCAACGCAGACAGTTCAGACCAAACTGAGTGGATGGTTGCACCTCTTCATCGAAACCTACATAGTTCTGTCCGAGTCCTTCCATATCGTGCACATCCATTCCCATCATGTGTCCCAGTCCGTGAGGGAAGAACATCGCATGAGCACCTGCTTGCACAGCCTCTTCCGTGTCGCCCTTCATCAGTCCCACTTGCTTCAGCATATCAGTCATCAGTCGAGCCACGTCAAGGTGCATGTCGAGCCACTTCATACCAGGCTTAGCCTTTTCTATAACGAGGTCGTGGCATGCTTCCACAATCTGATAGATTTCAAGTTGGCGTGGTGTGAACTTACCCGAAATAGGAGTCACGCGCGTATTGTCCGAACAATAGTTGTTATTTGTTTCAGCACCCGCATCACAGAGCATCAGTCTGCCTGCTTCGAGTGCACGAGTAGAAGGTACGCCGTGCTGGATTTCTCCGTGCATCGAGAGGATGTTGAGGAAGGAAGTGCCATCGCCATGGCTGTGTGCCACGCCTTCCATCAAGCCTGCAATGTATTGTTCCGTCACGCCTGGCTTGCAAGCCTTCATAGCAGTGGTATGCATCTTGTAACCAATTTCCATGGCGCGTTCAATTTCCTCCACTTCTTCTGGAGTCTTGACGGCACGCATCTGCACTACCGCCTTGATGAGTTTCACGCTTGCTTTCTCGCGAGCTTCGAGAGGGTGGAAGCCGAGTAAGTCGGAAAGCAGAATCATGTGGTCGTGGCGGTAAGGAGGAAGGAAATGAATCTCCTGACCCTTTGCCTTGGCTGCATCCACAAGTTTCTTCAAGTCGGCACTTGGAGCAGCATGGGCAATACCCACACTCTCTGCATATTCCTTGATGGATGGCACATAGCCAAACCACACAATGTCGTCGATGTCGATTTCATTGCCAAGCAGATATTCCTGGTCGTTGTCGATGTCAATCACCGCAGTTAGACTCTCGCGATGCAAACCTATATAATAAAGGAACGAGCTGTCCTGACGGAATTTGTACGTGTTCGATGGATAATTCTTAGGCGCATCATTATTGCCCAACAGAATTACCAAACCGCTTCCCACGAGCTTCTTCAGTTGAGTTCTGCGCTGTATGTAAGTCTCTTTTGAAAACATGGTATATTTTATTGAATATTAGTTTATAGGCTTTTGTTAGAAATTCGCAATCGCATTTTTGTAGCTTGCAAACTCAATTTGCAAAATTACAAAAAATATCCCACACAATCGATGGAAAAAGAAAAAAACATATTCAAATCCCCCATAAAAACCTTTATTCCCCATCTCCCTCTTAAAAAGAAAATCTTTCAGATGAATTTGTAAAAGTGTAAAAATGTAAAATTGTAGAATTGTCTAACTTTTCAGGAACCCCTAACAAAAAAAGGTGATTTCAAGTCATCCCCTCTTAAAATTTCTTTTTATTTAAAAAACACCTATTTAGATTTAACCCTATAACGAGGCTTTAGCCAAGTCATCTCTGCTAACCATCCATTCTTTCGTGCTAAGACATAAGCTCTACTACATCCTAATTTAAATTCTGTTCTAAAATGATAGTTATGGCTAATTTCAAATATCCGTTCTTTTGTATAACTACCATTGGCAACTCTTTTATATGTAAGTGGTAAGTCCTTTGACCATCCATTTTTCAGTGCAGCACTATAAGCAGCACAAGAAAACTCTTCAAATTCTGCTCGTGAAGAATATTTCTTACTTTCTTCTATTACTCGTTCCTTGGTCCAATATCCATTAGGCATTTGGTCATATCTTAACCAAGTCATCTCTTTGTCCCACCCATTCTTTCTTGCCGCCTGATATGCACTAGCACTTCTACAACAAAATTCTCCAAAAGTCATATATTTACGACTTTCTTCCAACACACTTTCTTTAGTCCATTTAACAAAACCGCCACCAAGTGAACCTATGTTAATGCCAGTCTTTGCACGATTAATGAGCATATAGCCTTCTTGCAGATAATAATTCACATAATAATCCTCCCAATACTGACTTTCTTCAGGAAGCAGATGAATCTTCAAAACTACAGGAGAAGGTATCTCCTTTTCTAATGCATCAAAATACTTCTTCAAAGAATCGTTCTTGTACAATCCTTTCAGGTTTCTATGGTCCCTATCTCTTCTTTTAATGTCATTCGTTCTTCCCACATAACAAGCACGGTTTTCTTCATCGAAATAAACGTATACGATATGTTTTCGAACTTGTTTAATTTCTTTCAGCATCGGAGTCTTTAACCATGTCATTTCATCAAGCCAACCATTTTTCATCGCAGCCTGATAAGCACCAGAAGACTTGTGCTGAAATTCAGAACGAGATTCATATTTTTTACTTTCTCCTAAACAGTCTTCCTTGCTCCATTTTTGATGATAAATAAGTGCAAGCCATGGCATTTCATCAAGCCACTTATTGTCTAGAGCTGCCGTGTAAGCACCTGATGAAAAATTTTGGAAATCGCGTCGTGTGTTATATTTCTTACTTTCTTCTATACATTCCTCTTTTGTCCATTTTCTACGAACTTTCAATGGAAGCCATGTCATTTCATCTAACCATCCATTTTTCTTTGCAACAAGATATGCACCAACTGCCTTCCGAGCAAACTCTGTGCGAGAAGTATATTTATGAGATTCTTCAAAAACCGTATTCCTATTCCAACTACGTCCACATGGCACATGCCAGATCATCTCTTTCAACCAACCATTTCTATAAGCAGCCAAAAAAGCTCCCTTTGAGTTTCTAGCAAATACGGTTCTAGTGATATACCTTTTTGATTCTTCTAGAACCTCTTCCTTTGTCCATTTTCGATGGTTGTTCACGATATTAAGTCCTTTGTTAATTACTGCGAGATTGGTACAATACCTCTATTTTCTTCTTCCTGTGACCATTGTACTTGATAGGTTTTGCCTAAATCTTGGTCAAGTAAAATGAAATTGAAAAAATTTGTAGTAGGATACAGTGTGTATCGTCCAGATCTTTCCTCACCTTCTTTTGTGAGTTTTACATCACTTAGAACTACTTCACCCCTGTTGTTACCTTGAATGTCATACTGAACTTGCCATATACGTCCATTTCTTGTATCGAGTTTCAAGAATGTCCACATATTTTGAGTTTGAAATAATTGAAAATTTGCAGACTTCAATTCATTCTTTGGTTTTGAATCAGACTGTGCTTGTTTTTCAACGGATTGATTACAAGCAAATAATGCTGTAGCAAAACAAATAAAACAAATGATTTTTTTCATGTTTCTATCTATTTTAGTTTTTTTATCATAAATTCGACATTATAAAAGACCCATCATCAAAAGTCGATAATTCATTTTCATCAACAATTGGATTAAGATTCTTTTGCCTTAATTCTTCAACAATTTTTTCCCAAACCTGCCGATCATTATTGTATTTATTGAAATAATAGTTTTTCAATGATCCAAAATCACAAAAACTATACGCCTTAAGAACTTCTTTCATATCAAGAAAGCAGTAACCATCATGTTCCTCTCCATTACTATAGGATATGTTATACTCCACATTGAACTGTCCTTCATTATCATCAATATCGGAAATATAGATATAAACGACCTTGTATCCATTGGCGAATTTATTAGCATAGAGGAAACACATTGATTCTTTTATAGTTTGTTTGTCTTTAGAATCACTTATGTTTTCAGTTAGACGTTTGCAGAAATCAATCTTTAATTCATCTATAGTTCTTTTCATATTCGTAAAAAAACTAAAAGTATATTATTTTTTTATCACTCTTTATATATAAAGGTGTTTAAGCAAGGACAAAATATTTATAATATGGAAAATAATCAAGTGTCAACTAACATCCTTTTTCTAAAAACACACGATAAGGAGTGTATTGATATCTTCTTAAAATCTCCAATGCTTTCAAGAGAATATTTTTCCATTCCTGTTCAGTTCTGAATTTGAGTTCGATGTCTAACATGTCATATTTCTCTGGTAAATGAAAACCCCAATAGTCAGCTTCGATACCATCTCTTTCTGTTGTAAAGCGATGAACAAATTTTAGTCTTGTAAGTTCTTCTTTTTGCTCATAATGCACTTTGTCATACAAAAGAGAATCCAGTGTGAAAGTGATATTGTAATTTGTAAGCAAGAAAACAGGAACGGGAATGTCATTTGGTATGTCTTCTATGTAACTACCAAAAGTAATTATGGTATTTACTTGCTGTTCTCTTAAGATTTTAGGAACACATTCCATGAATTGAGAAACAGCAACTTGATTGTTAACATTCCGAATTGCTTCAGGATCATCAACTCCCGATAGCTCAATGTTAGCTGCTAAATCTTGGAAAAAATTGTGATTTAAAGCTCGTGAAATAGAGCCGAGTAATGCTGTGTCAATGCTTGTTTTCTTGTATATTTTACTGACACCAGATCGGCCACATGCTATTCTTTCTCCTAATTTAGCAGCAGACAACCCTTGCTGTTTTGCGACTTTTTCTATGAGTTGACAAATGTTTTCTTTAGCCATACTATTTATTTTTTTTGCAAAAGTAATAATAATTCATCTTTGTCTAAAATATTTATGTTTCCAATTTGGACACATCGTTATTTTTCTCAAAAACTGAGAACTCATGTTGCCCAAACGCTTTTCCTCTAGCGATTCATGCATCTTAAGCTCGCTCACGTAGTTCCTTGGCAATATGTATGAATTCTTTTTCTTCCATCGTCTACATATATAACGAAAAAGCCCTCCTTTTCCAAACAGGAATTAAGAATATTTAAGAAAGAATTTTCACCGCTCCATTCATTCATCAGTTAATAATCCCATAGCCCTTAGGCAGTAATCTAAAGCCCTCCTGCCAATACTCTCGTATTTCTCTACAAATTCCCCACCCCCCCTCTGCCAACACTCTTATGTTACAGTTCGTCTTTGCAAATTTTGGAGTGGGCCTTTTCAACTGCTATGATTTGCTTTTTGAACTTCTCTAAAGTGCTTTTATAATATCATCGAACGTTCATATAAAATACTTTGAACTTTCATTCAAAATTTGCTGAACCTTCATTGTAAAATTTTTGAACGTTCAAAAATAAAAAAATGAACGTTCAAAATTTTTGAAATGAACGTTCAAAAAATCTAAAACGAACGTTTAAAATATTTCAGAAAGCGAAGAGATTGATTTTAAAAGCCTTAGTAAAGAAGTTGTAGTGACGTAGTGTTACGATTGAAAAGGCTCGATATGATGATGGAATGAGTGAAGGAAAGAGAGAGGAAGAGTGAGAGAGGGGGAGAGACGAGATGGTATTTTCAGACGTTATATTTTCGTTTTTGGATTTATTTGCATACCTTTGCAACATCAAACTATTAATGATATGGAAGGTATGCAGTTGGGAACATCGCCCGTGATGCAACGCGATGTTCTTGAATTTGTTACAGTTGCCGTTCAGTATTGTGCTTTTCTGGAAAGTGCGGAGCAAAAGGAGCGCGAGGAATTTGTGGATACAATCCTGAAGTTGCTTCCTTTGCTTTATCTGAAAGGACTTTTGTTGCCACAGATGGAGGCAGATGAGGACGTGGAGTTGGAGGATGCTGTGACAGAAGAGAATTATGATATTATCCGTAATAATGTGGCATTCGTGATGGGCGAAAAGGACGACTATCTGGATGTGTTTATGGAGGACATGAAATATAGTGAGAGTCCAATTCTGGTGACTATCAGTGAGAATCTTGCCGACATATACCAAGACTTGAAGAACTTTGTGAGTGTGTATCGAGACGGGACGGAAGAGACGATGACTCAGGCAATTGTGGTTTGTAAGGAAAACTTCGAAACCTATTGGGGACAGCGACTCGTGAATGTGATGAGGGCACTGCACGAAGTGAGATTTTGTGTTGAGGATGATGCTTGACGCAGATGCGTTGGGTATTGTTGTGCAAAGAGGAAATGAGACGAAACGAAATGAAAATCATCAAGGAAAAATTCGATAAAAAAGACATACAAAACTTACCTAAGGTGCAATTCAACGGGAGAATTATCACGGTGATTTCTGAGCGAGACGCCGAGAAAGCCGTTGATTACCTGCTGAGCCAATCGGTTTTGGGTTTTGACTCGGAAACGCGTCCTTCTTTCAAGAAAGGGACGAATCATCAGGTGGCATTGTTGCAGGTGTCCACCCACGACACTTGTTTTCTGTTCCGCTTGAATCGTATCGGTATGCCCGATGCCATCGTGCGGCTTTTGGAAAACAAAACAGTGACGAAGGTGGGGCTTTCCCTGAAGGATGATTTTATGCAACTACGTCATAGGCGAGATTTCACGCCAGGCAATTTCATCGATTTGCAGCATGAGGTGAAGGAGCTGGGTATTGCCGACATGAGTTTGCAGAAGCTTTATGCAAATTTGTTGGGAGGGAAAATTTCCAAGACTCAGCAACTCTCTAATTGGGAGTGCGATTCACTGAGCGAGGCGCAACAGCAATATGCTGCTATCGATGCGTGGGCTTGCGTGAAGTTGCATGAGGAAATTCAAAGACTGGAGCATTCGGGTGATTATCGGGTTGAAAAAAGCCCTGTTGCAGAGGAAGTTAATAGTGAAAAAGATAATAATCAATGAAGCAAGCATTTCTGAAATTTGGCAAGGACGATTCCTTGCGTCGCTTTCATCCTTGGATTTTTTCGGGTGCTATCCATCATTTTTCGGAGCAACCAGAGGAAGGTGAGGTGGTGGAGGTGTATGCAGCCAAACAAAAAGTAGATAAAAAAGGATTCGACTTTGAGTACATAGCCTCGGGACACTTCCAAATTGGGAGTATCATGGTGAGGGTGCTTACTTTCGAGCATGAGGACATCAATCAGGATTTCTATGAGCAACGTCTTGCTTCAGCTTTGCAGATGCGCAAGGCAGTGGGACTCGTGGGAAGGGAAGATAGCACTTCGTTCCGCATGGTGCATGGGGAAGGAGACAATCTGCCTGGGCTCGTGATTGATGTGTATAAGAAAACGGCAGTGATGCAGGCTCACTCGGTGGGTATGCATGTGGACCGTTTTATGATTGCAAAGGCACTGAAAAATGTGATGGGGGATGACTTGGAGAATATCTTCTATAAGTCGGAAACAACCTTGCCTTTCAAGGCTGAATTGGGACAAGAGAATGGTTTTTTACTCGGCGGAAGTACCGATGATATTGCCACGGAAAACGGACTGAAATTCCATGTGGATTGGCTTCGCGGACAGAAAACGGGTTTCTTTGTCGATCAGCGCGAGAATCGCAGTTTACTTCAGAAATACTCGCAAGGGCGTAAGGTGCTCAATATGTTCTGCTACACGGGTGGCTTCTCGTTCTATGCCATGCGAGGTGGGGCGGAGCTAGTGCATTCCGTGGATTCTTCGCAGAAGGCGATTGACTTGACGAATGCCAATGTGGAACTGAATTTTCCAAATAACCCACGCCACAAGGCATACGCAGAGGATGCTTTCAAATTCCTCGATCGGATGGAGAAAGGGGCATACGATTTGATTATTCTTGACCCTCCTGCTTTTGCCAAGCACAAGGATGCGCTTCGAAATGCGCTGAAGGGATATAGCAGACTGAATCAGAAAGCGTTTGAGAAGATTGCAAGTGGAGGCATTTTGTTTACCTTCAGTTGCTCACAAGTGGTAACAAAAGATAATTTCCGCACTGCCGTGTTTACTGCTGCAGCGCAAGCACGTCGCAAAGTGCGCATCCTGCATCAGCTTCATCAACCTGCGGACCATCCGATTAATATATACCATCCCGAAGGAGAGTATCTGAAAGGACTGGTGTTGTATGTGGAATAAAGAAGGGCTTCGGCAAAACCGAAGCGTACTGAGAAAAAATAAGGTTACGGCAGAACCGAAGCTTACTGAGAATGAAGAATAAAAAAAAATGAAGAATGGCAGTCGTCATTCTTCATTTTTTAGTATCCCTTTGAGTTGAAAGGGAAGATGTTTCATTCCCTTAGGAATTATTTGCTTTTCTTTTCTTCCTTCTTAGGAGCGTTCTTCTTGTCCTTTGCGTAGCGCTTGTTGAGAGCGGCAACTACTTCGTCGGTAACGTCGTAGGCTTCGTTAGCATAAAGAACTTGGTCGATGCCTGAAGATTTGCAGAGAATGAAGTCGTAGCCCTTCTCTTTGGCATAGCTCTTCATGAAGGACTGGATGGTGTCGGTGAGAGTCTGCAATTCCTTGGCATACTCTTCCTGAAGTGTGTTGGAAAGACGAGTTTGGAGGTCTTGGATGTCCTGCTGGAACTTGCCGAGGCGAGCCTGCTCGTTATTGTATTCTTCTTGAGTTATCTGATTCTTCTGCACGCGGTTCTGGAAACTCTGCACCTGAGCAGCGAAGTTCTTTCCCTTCTCATTGATGGTATTCTCAGCATTTGCTTGCTTCTTTTGGAATTTTTCCTGAGCATCTTTGTAGAGCTCATACTGATTGGTGAGCGTGTCGATAAGTACAAATGCAATTTTCAAACCTGAACCAGTCTGTGCTGGTGTTTCTGCGGTACTCTGCTTTGGAGCAGGTGCCTCGTTGTTCTGACAAGCTGCACAAAGAGCAGCTACTGTGAGTGTTAAAAGTCCGTTGCGGACTGCTTTCATTTTCATATTTGTTTTAATTTCTTAGTTTTTGAGTTCTATTTCTTGAATTCTGCCACTCCGCGCTTTTTGTGATGCATCTCGAAGTCCTGGCTTTGTGCGCAGTGAATACCTCTGTCGCGCATAGCTTTACTTCCGGAAACATGAGTGTTAGGGAAGTGCCCGTTCTTCTTGAAGAGGATTCTTATGCTAAGAAATACAAAGCATACAACAAGAATTAACAGAGTTGGTAGGATGAGTTTCGACATATTTTACTAATTTTGCAATTGTAAATATGAAACTTTGTGTTGACACACAAGCATATCATTGCAATTCAGACTGCAAAGATAGGTATTTTCTGATTTACAAATTGAAACGGAACACTTAAAAAACACTAAATTTATAGATTATGAGCGAAGTGAAGCTAACTCCCAAGGCTGTGTTTGATTATTTTCATCAAATCAATGCCGTTCCTCGTCCATCGAAGCACGAGGAAAAAATGATAGAATTCCTGAAAAACTTTGCTGCGGAACATGGACTGCCATGCAAGGTGGACGAAGTGGGTAATGTGCTGATTTCAAAACCTGCTACTCCTGGAAAGGAGAATGTGCCTGGCTTGATTCTTCAGGGACACATGGATATGGTGTGCGAAAAAGTGTCGGGACTTGATTTCGACTTTGAGAAGCAGCCGATTGAAACCTATATCGATGGAGAATGGATGCGTGCAAAAGGTACGACCCTTGGTGCCGACTGCGGTATTGGCGATGCATTGGCAATGGCTGTTCTGACAGACGATACCTTGGAGCACGGACCTATTCAGGCATTGTTTACCCGCGATGAGGAAACAGGATTGACAGGTGCTTTTGGCATGAAGTCGGGCTTCATGGAAGGAAAATATCTCATCAACCTTGATAGCGAAGACGAGGGTGAGATTTTTGTGGGATGCGCTGGTGGTGCCAATACCACGGTGACATTCAATTACACTCGTGAGGCTTTGCCTGCAGGATATGTGCCTTTGCGAGTGAGTGTGGATAAATTGACAGGTGGACACTCGGGCGACGACATTAATAAGCGTCGTGCTAATGCCAATAAGTTGTTGGCTCGTTTCCTTTACATTGTTTGGAACAAATATGATGCTCGACTCATTAAAATCAAGGGTGGAAATCTGCACAATGCCATCCCTCGCGATGCATACGCAGTGATTGCTGTTCCAAGTGCTGATAAAGAAAACTTGCGTGTGGATTTCAACATGTTTACAGCTGATGTGGAAGAGGAATTCCATGTGGAGGAAAAGACGATGACATTCTCGTTGGAGAGTGAGTTGAATGCAGACGGAACGAAGCCAGAAGCAATTGACCAGAAAACGGCATGTGGGCTTATTTTTGCTTTGCAGGCAGTTCACAACGGTATTCTCGAAATGAATCAAGATATCACTTGGCTCGTGGAAACAAGTTCTAACTTGGCAAGCATCCGTACCAACGAGAACCAGATTGTGATTGTAAGTAGCCAGCGTAGCTCTGCTTTGAGTTCCCGAGAAAATATGAGCAATACCTTTGCTGCTGCTTTCCGTTTGGCAGGAGCTGAAGTGGAAACGGGTGATGGCTATCCAGGTTGGAAACCAAATCCAAATTCTGAATTGCTGAAGATTACTGTGGAAGCATACAAGAAATTGTTTGGTAAGGAACCGCTTGTTCGTGCTATCCATGCAGGTTTGGAATGTGGACTCTTCAGTGAGAAATACCCAGGACTCGATATGGTAAGCTTTGGTCCTACATTGCGAGGTGTTCACTCACCAGATGAACGTTTGGAGATTAAAACCGTGCAAATGGTTTGGGATCATTTGGTTGAAATCATCAAGAACATTAAGTAGAACAAATCGAATAAATGAAGAGTGAAGAGTGAAAAAAGTGGTATTCTTTTTTCACTCTTCACTCTTCATTCTTTATTCTTCATTCTTCATTATTCAACGAAGGTTGTCCTCAAGCACAGCGTTTTTGCCATTCTTTAGTTCTTTCTTTCCTGCTCTTCCGTTCAGAATAACTTTGCCGTTTCCTTGAACAGAGGCTGTGATTTCATCAACGTCAAGGTCGATGGTGGCGGTACCACTACCCGTAGAAATTAAATCGACGTTGGCAGATTTCACTTTGAGGGTTAAGTCGTTTTTGTTGCTGGCATCGATGACAGTTTTTTTTCTACTTACTACATTCGCATCTGTTGGTGCCATGCCATAGCAAAGGATGGTAGCCGTTTCTCCTTCTATATATTTAAAGGAGGCTTTTGTGTTGCTGTTCGATTGGTATTTGAAGTCGGGGCAGAAGATGGAATCAGCAGTGATGGAACCACCTCCCATGCCTCCCATATCGATTTTTGTACTGTGCAATACGGGTAATGTGATGTTTCCTCCACCTATATTGGATAAAATGCGGAGTTCGGGACACGAAATCTTTGCTGTGATGCGCGGGTTGGTTTCGTAATGATTGATATCGCTGTTTTCTTCGCTTGGAATGCTGAGTGTGAGCAATCCGCCATCCACGTCGTAGCGCAGGGAGCTAACGAGCAGAGAATCTCCTTCCACAGTGGCGCTACATGGCCCTTCGGTAAACTCTATATTGATGCTTCCGATATTGGTGATTCCGAAAAAGTCGTTGTGTACAGGGAGGTTTCGCTGAATAATAATCTGTTCCACTTCTTTAGCTTTAGATGCTTGTTTTGAGCTTTTGTTTCCAGTATCAGAACATGCTGTCAACAAGAGGGCAGAACACAAAAACATGTAGGTGTAAGTCTTCATAAATATGATAAAGTTAGATTTTGAATGCAAATTTAGGAAAATCTCGGAAAATATTCTTATATTTGCAGCAAAAGCTGCGAAAATTACTTGCATCACGGCAAAGAAAGACTTCTTTGCTTGTTTGTGTATGTGTAGTATTTTGCATCTTATGAAATAGAAATAATTAGAAATAAAAAACAGTTTATGGCAATTCAGAACTATTATGTCACGGTGGCTTACCAACTCTATGTGAAGGATGAAGATGATGAGAAGGAAGCACTTGTGGAGCAGTGTGATGCTGCACATCCATTCCAATTCATCAGTCATCTTGCAAGCGTGCTTCCAGCATTCGAGAAGGAAGTCTTGGCAAAGGAAAAGGGCGAAGCGTTTGATTTCGTGATTCCTTGTGCAGAGGCTTATGGTGAGTTCAACGATGAAATGATGTTCGATGTAGACAAGAAAATCTTTGAAATCAACGGAAAGTTTGATAGTGAGAGAATCTATGAAGGGAATGTGATTCCACTTCAGGATGAAGATGGCTCACGCTATCATGCTATGGTGATTGAGGTGAAAGACAAGGCTGTGACTATCGACTTGAATCATCCACGTGCCGGACAGGATTTGCACTTCGTGGGGACTGTGGTGGAAAAGCGCGAGGCAACCAACGAGGAAGTGACTCAGATGGTAAATGTGCTGAGTGGCGGCTGTGGTTGTGGATGCGGAGGAAACTGCAATGGTAGTTGTGGAAGCGGAGGATGTGAAGGAGGTAGTTGCGAAGAGGGTTGCTGCTGCAACTAAAACCAAAGACTTGTTCTGTTTGTCTTCAATATTGACAAAATGAGAAATACGTTTGGCAATATATTTTCTCTGACTACCTTTGGCGAAAGTCATGGCGAGGGGGTAGGTGGTGTGATTGACGGTATGCCTGCAGGCATTGCTGTCGATTTGGATTTTATTCAAAGTGAATTGGACCGCCGCAAACCAGGACAGAGCAAAATAACCACATCACGTGCTGAGGGTGACAAGGTGGAAATCCTTTCAGGAGTTTTTGAAGGACATACCACTGGATGTCCGATTGGTTTTCTCGTGAGGAACACCAACCAGCATTCCCACGATTATGAGAATGTTCGAAATGTGTTCCGTCCTTCTCATGCTGATTTCACTTACACACAGAAATATGGATTGCGTGACCATCGGGGAGGAGGGCGTTCTTCTGCCCGTGAAACGATTTCGCGCGTAGTGGGAGGTGCATTTGCCAAATTAGCATTACGTCAACTTTCTATCGATGTTACGGCATATACATCGCAAGTGGGAGATATTGCCATCGGCAGAGATTATCATCAGTTTGATTTCACTGAGATAGAAAAGAATCCTGTTCGTTGCCCAGACCCAGAGGCTGCCAAGCGGATGGAGGAACTGATTTTGTCGGTGAAAGCAGATGGAGATACCATAGGTGGTGTTATCACTTGTGTCATTAAGGGATGCCCAGTGGGATTGGGAGAACCAGCCTTCGGAAAACTTCATGCAGCATTGGGTGGTGCCATGTTGAGCATCAATGCTGTGAAAGGCTTCGAATATGGTGAAGGATTTGCTGGAGTTACACAGCGTGGGTCTGAACAAAACGACATTTTCTTCAATGACAATGGAGTTATTTCCACGCGCTCAAATCATAGTGGAGGCATTCAAGGAGGCATCAGCAATGGACAAGACATTTATTTTCGTGTCGCCTTCAAACCTGTAGCTACTTTGCTTCGGGAACAGCCTACGGTGGATAAGGATGGCAATGAAACAATGCTCGAAGTGAAAGGACGACACGACCCTTGTGTGTTGCCTCGAGCAGTGCCTGTGGTAGAAGCAATGGCAGCTATGACGATTCTCGATTATTACCTTATTAATAATACTATAACAATATGAATAAAGTAATGCTAATAGGCAATGTGGGACAAGACCCCGTTGTTAGATATTTAGATAATGGCGTTTGTGTGGCATCTGTTCGCCTCGCTACCACAGAACGAGGTTATACGTTGCAGAATGGAACACAAGTGCCAGATCGTACAGAGTGGCACTCGCTGATATTTTGGCGCAAACAGGCTGAGACCGTTGAGAAGTTTGTCCATAAGGGTGATAAACTCTACGTAGAAGGAAAAATTCAGTCTCGCAAATATGATGATAGACAAGGTGTTACGCATCAAGTCGTTGAGATCATGGTGGACCAAATGGAAATGCTCACTCCACGTTCTTCTACTCCTGCAACTGCTAACGATGCTCCTCAACAAACGCCGACTCAGCAAGTGGTGACTCCATCACAGAATGATGACGAACCACCATTCTAAAACGTGAAGCATATAGAGTATATTTCTCAATCTCTCATTTACTCAATTTCAAAGAAGTGTTATATTTCACAAAAAGATTTACAGGTTGGCGCATCGCCATTTGGCATGTTACAGAAACGATAGACGAGCTGTATAGCTTGTTCCCAGACGATGATGTAGTTCGCACCGAAGCCGAGAAGCGTTTCCGTGCTCCTTCTCGTATATTGGAATGGGTAGCAGTGCGTGCGTTGCTCTATGATATGTTGGACCGCCAAGTGCCAATACTTTATCGTGATAATGGTGCGCCCTATCTTCCTGATTATGAGCATCTCGACATCAGCATTAGCCACACTATGGGCTATGTCGCTGTTGCTTTGGCAGAGGAAGGAGAAATCGGTATCGACATTGAGCAGAAGGGGGAAAGGGTGATGCGTGTCAAGAGTCGATTTGTGAGGGAAGATGAAAGAGCCGAAACTCTTGACCAAATGCTTTTGCATTGGTCGGCTAAGGAAACGGCTTTCAAGATGCTCAACCGTGATAAGGTGGATTTCTTGAAGCATTTTCATATTCAGCCTTTTGATATTGATGAAACCGAGGAGGGACAATTCCTTCTTCAGGAAACCAAGACGAATGATGAGCGTTTGTTTCAGATTCACTACAAGATTTTTCCAGATTTTGTGCTGACATACTCTCATCGCATTAATGAAGATTAGCCTTTCTTGAAATTTAACTAACTAAAAACAAATTATGGTTTTTATTGCAGGTCCATGTGTTATTGAGTCAGCAGAGGTTCTTGAAACAGTTGCTGAGGAATTGGTGCGACTCAACCAAAAGTATCATATTGATATCATCTTTAAATCCTCTTTCGATAAAGCAAACCGCACATCGATTCGTTCTTATCGAGGCCCAGGACTTGAGAAGGGATTGCAGATGCTGGCTGATATTCATTCGAAGTATCAGTTGCGCACCCTTACCGACATTCATGAGTCTTACCAAGCAAAGCCTGCAGGAGAAGTAGTAGATGTGCTTCAGATTCCTGCATTTCTCTGCCGTCAAACGGATTTGCTCGTAGCAGCAGCAAAGACTGGTAAAATTGTGAATATCAAGAAGGCACAATTTCTATCGGGACTCGACATGGAATATCCTGTGCAGAAAGTACGTGAGAGTGGAAATGAGCAGGTTTGGTTAACGGAACGAGGTAATATATACGGTTATAATAATCTGGTTGTGGATTTTAGAAACATTCCAGATATGAAACGTTTCACTGATACTGTCATCATGGATTGCACACATTCTGTGCAGCGTCCTGGTGCAGCGGGCGGAAAGACTGGAGGTAATCGGGAATATGTGCCAGCTATGGCACTTGCTGCCAAAGCATTTGGAGCGAATGGCTTCTTTTTTGAAGTACATCCCGACCCGGACCATGCCTTGAGTGATGGACCAAATATGCTTCACCTTTCTGACCTCGAAATGGTAATTCAGAGTCTTCTTTAAAAACTAACATTCAATGCAACCACGAATAACTGCCATACAAGCACTTCGCGATGAGGCAAAAGCCTTGTTGGACCTCATCCCTCAGCTCGATGATACTTTCGATCGAGTGGTAGAACTTATTTACGAATGTACGGGACATGTTGTCGTTACAGGAGTGGGGAAGTCGGGACATGTTGGAGCCAAAGTAGCTGCCACTTTAGCCAGTACGGGTACTCCTTCCTTCTATATCAACCCACTCGATGCACTTCATGGGGACCTCGGAATGATTACAGCCAACGACATCCTTTTGCAGATTTCCAATTCCGGTAACACGGATGAGTTGCTGCGCATCATTGCGTCGTTGGAAGAAAGAAAGATTCCAGTAGTTTCCATGACAGGAAATCCCGATTCACTCATTGCCCGTCATTCTCATTATCACATTCTTTGTAGTGTAGCAAAAGAGGCTTGTCCACTCAATTTGGCACCAACTTCTTCAACTACGGCGCAAATGGCAATGGGTGATGCGTTGGCAATAGCCTTGATGGAAAAACGCAAATTCAAAGCCAATGATTTTGCTTTGTTCCATCCTGCTGGTTCATTAGGAAGGAAATTAGTTACTCGAGTACGAGATGTGATGTACACGGATAATTTCCCGATTATTCCATCAGATATGCTTCTTGTGGATGCAATTATCGACATCAGTAAGGGGAAACTCGGCTTGGGTGTTGTGATGAAAGATGATAAGATTCAAGGTATTATTACCGATGGCGACATTCGTAGAGCTGTGGAAGGTGCAAAGGAAAACTTCCTCAATGTGACGGTGGAAGATGTGATGACACGCCATCCAAAGATGATTAATCCAGATGCCAAACTCACGCAGATTCAGTATATGTTCCGACACCACAAAATCCATTCACTCTTGGTGGTAGATGAGCAACAGCATCTGATAGGTATTGTTGACTATTTTGCAATTATGAACTAATAATATAGTTCCACTATATAAATAAAAAAGTAAAAGGTAAAAATTAAAAATTAACTTTGACGTTGGCTTTTAATTTTTACCTTTTACTTTTTAATTTTGGAATGCCCCCTATTTCAAAACCTTATTGTTCTCATCTGGGAACACAACGGTAGGATGGAAAGATTTTGCTTCCTCAAAATCCATCGTACAATAAGCGATGATAATAACGGTATCGCCCACCTGTACTTTTCTTGCAGCAGCACCATTCAAGCAAATGCAACCACTTCCGCGTTCACCCTTGATGATATAAGTGTCGAAGCGTTCACCATTGTTGTTATTCACAATCTGAACCTTCTCACCCTCGATAAGGTTGGCAGCATCCATCAAATCTTCATCGATAGTGATACTACCCATGTAGTTCAAGTTGGCTTCAGTTACATGAGCGCAATGCAATTTCGATTTCAATACCTCTATCAACATGCTTTTTCTTTTTTATGTTTCAAGTAACTACGTTAAACTATAAACGTTAAACTTTAAACGTTTAGCGTTACTTATATCTGATATTATCTATCAGGCGAACAGGAATCTGGCCACAGAACACAGTGATGCAACCCACCACGTCGTGGCTATCTTCCCATTCCTTCAAAGAGGCGAGGGAAGTGCCATCCACAATTTCGTAGTATTGCACTTCAAGACCGTCAATGCCGTTCAGCGTATCGATAACCCACTGCTTCGTTTCTTCCAGCGAATGGTTCTTTGCATATTCCAAGCTGGCAAACAATGTCTTCGAGATGTTCACAGCAATGTCCTTTTCCTCTGGTGTCAGAAGTGAGTTACGGCTACTGAGTGCCAATCCACTTTCTTCTCTGACGATAGGGCAAGGACAAATCTCAAGTGAGAATTGCTGGTCCTCCACCATGCGCTTGATAACAGCAATCTGTTGGAAGTCCTTCTCACCGAAATAAGCCCTGTCTGGCTCCACCATCATGAACAGTTTGCTCACCACCTGGCAGACACCGTTGAAATGGCCTGGACGGAAACCGCCTTCCATCACTTCGTCCGTAGGAGGATAGCTGAACACCCTTGTGTCGGGTTCAGGATATACTTCCTCCACACTTGGGGCAAAGGCGATGGTCGCACCTTTCTCCTCCAGCAACTCGCAGTCCTTTTCCAGCGTGCGAGGATATTTCGCTAAGTCATTCTTGTCGTTGAATTGAGTAGGATTCACAAAAACGCTCACCACTGTCACGTCGTTCTCCCTCACGCTGCGTTCCACGAGAGACGCATGACCAGCATGAAGAGCACCCATCGTAGGAACCAGTCCCACCGATTTACCTTCATTCCTATAGGCTTTCAGTTCAGCCTTCAGATCTTGAATTGTATGTAAAACCTTCATTTTGTATGTAATTGTGAAAATCTTTCAAATTGAAATGAGAGAATTATGAGATAAATCTATCACCCCATGCTATCATCTCGTTACTATATAAAAAACAACTTTTTGAAAACACAAACCATCAGCTCGGCGTTAGCCAACATTGAAACCTGAAACAGGCACGAAGTGCCCTGAACCTTTAGCTCGGCGTAGCCAAACTGGAATTTGGCGCAGCCAATTGGTTCTCATTCTGAAAACTTGTGCAAAGTTATGCTTTTTTAAAATCATACACAACAAATCAGCCCAAAACTTCCGTTTTCTAACGTCACTCCTAAAAAAAATAGCCGAAAACCTAAGCCGTAATTCAGAAAAAATACCTATCTTTGCACCCGCTTACAAAAACATAACACAAAAAAAGGATGGTTCGGTAGCTCAGTTGGATTAGAGCAACAGCCTTCTAAGCTGTGGGTCAAGGGTTCGAATCCCTTCCGAATCACGAAAAAATCCGCAAGTAATTGTCTTATCATTACTTGCGGATTTCTATTACCAGTATCATCTATGACTACGGACATCACCCGTGTAAGTTATTCATGGTGCCCATAGGAAACAATAAATAGTAAGACATCTGAGTATTATGATTCCGCATAGAATACTTTAAAACCCTTTAAAAATTATTTGTTTTAATTTATGTATATAATATATAGAAAAGATTATTATAAGCCGATTATTTGTGAAGGAATCTTAGGCTGCATTATGTTTGGCGTACTATCCTATCATTCTATTGCTCGGCGCGATGAATTTCCTGCTTTTTTAATGATCATGTTAACTATTTGGAGTATAACAGTTACCTTGTATTATCTCATAAAGTACTTAAGGAAAGATAAAGATTTTGTCGTTTTAAGAATTGATGATAATGGTATTTTGCTATGTCAGAAAAAAAATGAAGAAGTTTTTATCGAGTGGGAAAAGATTAAACATGTAATATTTTTACGTTATAATGGAGGGTCAAAGGTAATAGTACGTCAACATAACAAAGAAACTTACGAGCTTTTTTTTACAATCAGTTATAAATCTGAATTTGTCATGTCCCGAGGAGCGATTAAAGCGGCGTATAAATATACTGATGATAGAGATAAAATAATGGAAGTGGGGAGTTTTTTAGACCCCGTGTACACGTACACCAGGGATACAACATATGGCGATATCATGTATGATTTATATGAGAAAGAGAGAAAAAAGAGAGACAGAGAAAGGAAGAAGAGAGACAGAGAAAGGAAGAGAGAAAGAGAAAAAAGATTGAAAGAAAAGAGAGAGAAGAGAGAAAGAGAAAAAAGACTGAAAGAAGAGAGAAAGAAGGGAGAAAGAGAAAAATATTGATTGGTTTTTTATTCTTATCGTGTAACTCTACCAATCATAGTCTTCTTTGTAGCCGTCAAACTCAATGGGATTGTTCCAGCCAATCTCGCGAAACAGGCGACGCACTTCTTCCTGAATGGTAGGGGAGATGAGGCGCGAACCATTACGATATTCGAAGTAATACGTACGGCAATGGTTTCTGATGAGATTAAAACGCACGTAAGGTTCAACACGACGGGGCATGTCAGCATTGAAGACTTTCGTCATGCCTTTGGCAAACCGCACTTTCTCTGAATTTCGATAGTGAGGACATTCCTCCGTACCTGCATTTAGACTGAGTGGATTGACACAATTAATAAAACTCGTGGTTTCAGGCATCTGTTGTCCCACCAACCATCTTAGGCAATGCTCCTTCAGTGGGCATTGCTCTACGTAACAAACTGGATAGCCACTATTGGCTTTTTCTGTGAAAATATCTTGTTCTGTCATAGCAGTGCAAAGATAGGAAATATTTGGATTCACTCCAACTTATTTGGGGAGAAAGTTCAGTCCGTTCGGGAACGGACTGAGCGTCCGTCCCTAACGTACTGCGAGTCCGTTGGTATAGTATTTCGAGTCCGTTGGTAACGTATTTGATTCAGACTGAACAACACAGGATAGGGTGGGCAAAGGTGGGTCTGCATTGATAGAAAAAAAGGAGTTCGCCCCATGTTGCTGACCTGTCTTTCATAAATTCTTGTTTCGACTCGCTTGTCAATCGCGAATTTTGTGTATCTTTGCATCTGTCATCTATCTATTCACTTAATTATTACTAAAACATGAAAAGGACATTCATTCATTTTGCTTTCTTTACCGCGATGATGCTTCTCCTTGCTGCTTGCACAAAGAAGGAGGAAAACGTGGTAAATGATTTTCGTATTAAACGAGGTACAAACCTGAGTCACTGGCTGTCGCAGTCGGAAGAGCGTGGCGAGGCACGCCGCTTGCACATCCAGGAGGATGACTTCGAGCGCCTTGAGCAATTGGGATTCGACTTCGTGCGTATTCCTATCGACGAGGTGCAGTTCTGGGATGAGGAAGGTAAACAACTTCCTGAGGCATGGGTATTGCTCACCCAAGCTCTCGACTGGGCAGGGAAGCACCATTTGCGTGCCATCGTTGACCTTCACATCATCCGTTCCCACTATTTCAATGCTGTCAACGAAGGGGGTGGAAGTGCCAACACGCTCTTCACTTCTGAGAAAGCACAGGACGATTTAATCAATCTTTGGTATCAGTTGTCGGATGCGTTGAAAGGCTATAGCAACGACTCTGTGGCATACGAGTTTATGAACGAGCCTGTGGCAGACGAGCACGAGCAGTGGAACCAGTTGGTAGCGAAGGTGCATGCCGCCCTCCGAAAAGTGGAACCTCAGCGCACGCTGGTGGTTGGCTCTAACCGCTGGCAGGGGTACGAGACTATGAAATATCTCCGTGTGCCCGAAAACGATAAGAACATCGTGCTTTCCTTCCACTACTACAACCCGATGTTGCTCACCCACTACGGTGCATGGTGGACTCCTATTGGCAAGTATCAGGGCAAGGTGAACTACCCAGGCATTCTCATCTCAAAGGAGGACTACGAGGCAGCTCCCGATTCTCTGAAACCGCTGTTGGAGCAATACACTACGCAGGAGTGGAACGTCGATAGGATTCGTGCCGACTTCAAAGATGCCATCGAGGTGGCAAAGAAATACGGTCTCCAACTCTTCTGCGGCGAGTGGGGCGTTTATGAGCCAGTTGATAGGACGTTGGCTTACGCATGGACCAAGGATATGCTATCCGTGTTCGATGAGTTCAATATTGCTTGGACCACATGGTGCTACGATGCCGACTTCGGATTCTGGGACCAGCAGAAGCACGACTACAAGGACAAGCCGCTTGTCGATTTGCTCATGTCTTCGAAGGGATTGGAAAGGTAAAGTTTAAAGTTTAACGTTTAACGTTTAACGAAGTTACACTTCTCTGTAAAAACTTAAAGTATTCGATATGTCAAGAAAATTCATTCTTTCGTTTTTTACCTTCTTGCTTCTGAGTGCAACGCTTTTGCAGGCACAGACAGCAAGGAAATTCACCATTCCTCTCACCGAGGACGGAGCGGCGAACATGGTTGTGTTCCTTCCTCAGAAACCCACGGGCAAGGCTATTGTCGGCATCCCTGGAGGAGGCTACTCCGTTCTCTCTAACGGACAGGAGGGTTACGAGTGGTCGGGATGGCTCAATGAGCGAGGCATCGCATATTGCGTGGTCAACTACCGCCTGCCGAACGGCGACCGCACGCTTCCCATCTCCGATGTGGAAAAGGGCATCAGCATCGTCCGCGACTCAGCCTCTGTGTGGAGCATTCATCCACGCGACGTGGGCATCATGGGATTCTCTGCGGGAGGACACTTGGCATCTGTCATTTCCACCCTCTCCCCATACGAACTGCGTCCCGACTTTTCCATCCTCTTCTATCCTGTCATTTCCATGAACGAGCGCGAGTCCCATGTTTATTCCTGCCGCAATTTCTTGGGTGAGGAAGGGCAGAAAGACCCTGAGTTGGTGCGTAAATATTCTACAAATAACTCTGTGCAGCGCCATCTCACGCCGCCTGCCATTGTCCTCCTTTCGAGTGACGACCGCCTTGTGCCGCCTCTCACCAACGGTTTGGCATACTACACAGCTATGCGCCGTGCAGGTAACGACTGTGCTCTCTACGTCTATCCTTCAGGTGGACACGGCTATGGTATTGGCTCGTGGTTCCAATTCCACGACCAGATGCTTCAGGAACTGGGCAACTGGCTCGATGCACATCCTGCTCCTCCTGTTGATGCGGTGCGCGTGGCATGCATTGGCAATAGCATCACCGACGGACACGGTATCGACCTTGCCACACTCAATGGTTACCCAGCTCAGCTGCAACGGCTTCTTGGTTCGGGCTATTGGGTGAAGAACTTCGGCGTTAGTGCTCGCACTCTGCTCAACGAAGGCGATTACCCTTACATGAAAGAGACGGCATGGCGCGATGCTTTGGCATTCCATCCTGACGTGGTTGTCATCAAGTTAGGCACCAACGACTCCAAGCCGCAGAACTGGAAGCACCACGCAGCATTCGAAGCAGATCTTCGCCAGATGCTCACTCAGCTCAATCCTTCATTGGGTAAAAAAGCATCCAAACGCAGCAAGAAGAGCAGTGCAACGCAAACTGCACAGCCGCGCATCTATCTCTGCACTCCGATTCCAGCTATTAAATCTACATGGGAGATTAGCGATTCTGTTATCGTCAACGGCATTATCCCTATCATCCAAAAAGTGGCAAAGGACTATGGACTTCCTGTCATCGATCTCCACACCCTCTATGCTAACGACAGCGACAAGATGCTATCCGATGGCATCCATCCCGACGAACGAGGTGCCAGACGCATCGCTCAAATTGTTGCTGATGCTCTGAAACAATAATAGTTATGCCCCCTCCATCTCCCCCCTCACAGGGGAGTGGGAGGGGGCTTTACTTTTTAAATTATAAATAATATGAAAAAGACAAGGTTACAACTTTTGGTATTTGTATTAGTGCTTTGTGGTTGCACAAAGAAAACAAGTGAAATCATTGATTTGCCCCGAGGCAATGCTTCTTCAGAATTGATTCAAGCGGTGGATTCGTTTGTGGCTGCCACTCAGACGCGCCCTGTCGCTCCTGACTCGATTGTGCTGCATAGCGTGATGGTGCTGAAGCATGGAGAGGTGTTGCTGGAGCGATGGATGAATGGCTATACACCTGAGATGCCTCACGAAATGCATTCCGTGAGTAAGACTTTCACAGCCACAGCTGTGGGACTTGCCATCAATGAAGGTAAACTGAAACTGACAGACAAGGTAGTGGATTTTTTCCCCGACAAATTGCCTGCTGAACGTAGTGAGTATCTGAATGCCATGACGGTACGCGATTTGCTGACCATGACTTGCGGACACGATGAGGAACCTAACACACGAAGGGGTGACTCTGTCGATTGGGTGGAGGGATTCTTGGCTTGGCCTGTGGTTCATGAGCCAGGCACTTACTATCTGTACAATTCAGTGGGCACTTATATGCTGTCGGCTATTGTGCAGAAGGTAACAGGTGAGAAACTGCTTGACTATCTCGACACTCGTCTTTTCCAACCGCTCCACATCGAACGTCCAGAGTGGGCGGAGAGTCCTCAAGGTATCAACTGCGGAGGATGGGGCTTACGCCTGAAGACCGAAGACATGGCGAAGATGGGGCAACTCTTCTTGCAGAAAGGAGAATGGAATGGCAAGCAAATCGTGCCAGCAGAATGGTTGAAAGAAATGTCAAGCTATCAGGTGCCATCCGCTCCTTCAGGTACACGCTTCGAGGACTTGGAGGCAGCGGGATTGAACAAGGATAATAACGAGTGGGTGCAAGGCTATGGATACCAAATGTGGATATGTCGCCACAATTCGTTCCGTGCCGATGGCTATGCGGGACAATATATTTTCGTGTTCCCTGACAAAGATGCTGTGCTGGTTCTCACCACTTCGTCCTCGCTCTATCAGCCTTATATCAACTTGATATGGGAGTATTTACTGAATGTACTATAAAGGAAAATGAAGAATGAAGAATAAAGAATGAAGAATGGCTTCGGCAAAACCGAAGCTTACTGAGAAAGGGAAAAGGCATTCTACATTCTTCATTTTTCATTCTTCATTCGGAGCGAAGCGACAATTCTTCATTCTTCATTTTCTTAATCCTATTCTTTCATTTGGCTGAGTATATTGCCAAAGAGGAGGTAGGAGGCGTTTTGTGCGATGGTGCATTCGTTCTGTCCCCAGAAGAAGGGCCAATCGTCTTTGTTTTCGATGTAGTCGGGCTGGAGAAGAAGCAGGCCGGGAACTACTCCACCAGCAATGAAGGAGAAGTCGGCTCGGTTGTTTCCGTATGCCACATTCTTAGGTTTTACTCCCACGCCCATCACGAATGAGAGGTTGCTAAACGGATGGCAACCAAAAATGAAATTGGCAGAACGGAGAATGTCGTCGCGCGTTACGATGTCTGGAAAAAACTTATTTGCCCAATAGCAATTGATTCCTTGCGAAATGATGGAACCATTGCTGCCCCAACCTGTGCCATAGACATTCACGCCGTAGGGATTGGCTTCGAGCATCTGGTTCAATTGTTTCTTGTATTCCTCCACGTAAGGACGTAGGTTCTTAAGGAATTTCTTACTCATCTTTGGAGACACTTGCAGTGCCAATGTCAAGTTGCTGAGTGCTCGGCGAGGGTTATTTCCTTGGAACGACTGCATGAGGGCAGACTCCATATCTTTGATGTATGAGTTTTTGCCTGTGGTGAGATAGAGTTGCCATGCAGCTTGTAGGCAACGATTATAAGCTTGTCCTTCTTTCTCGAAATCGCTCCAAATCTTTTCAGCAGCTTTCAAGCAACGTGCCGAGAGTTCGGGATTGAAGTCGCGAAGCACGCGAGCCGTAGCACTAAGTGCCGATGCAGCTTGCACGTCGAGCCCGTGGTCGTGGTAGGTGAAAAGCCAACGCTCATCGCCTGTGAGGTGGCGGTTGTCGGTGATGGTGGATGGCTCATCGAGTCGATTGTACTGATAGAGGGTAGCGTGGTTCACACCTCGGCAAGCATGTCCAATTTGCTCAATCTGTGCCACGATGGGTAGCACACCATGTTCTATTTGTTGGAGAAGATCGGGCTTTCCATCTGGGAAATGAATGTTGACAAAGCGGTTCTGCTGGTCAACCATTGTTTCGTCGCGCTCAGGACGGAAGGTCTCCCACGTGGTACACATGGCGAGAATTGTGCTGCAGTGTGAACCCGTTTCGATGTCGAAATCCCCTGCATCGAACCATCCTCCTGCTTCGAATCCAGGGATGAAGTCGAAAGGCTTGAATGGAGACCAAAGGGAATCGCCTTGCTCAAAATTATCGAAATGGGGTGTTTTATTAGGTGCCTGAACCACATCGTCGAGATGCGGAGCTGCATGCCAAACGCGGTAACCCTCCTTCACTGCCATGTGGTCCATCTGCACTGGGAACCATACGTCGAGGGATGGATGCCATACTTTCTCATAGACATTTGGCGCAATAGGGAAAGAATTTGTTTTCTGAGATCCATACTGCAGGTAGTAGATGCCCGTTTGGGTGATGGAGGAGAAATCCGCCTTGGCATAGTGGTAGCGTGTGTAGTCGCCCCATTCCTTGAGTGGTGCGGAGAGTATGCGCTGGGTGGTGCCATCGGCTTGGACTTGATACACATCGAGGGAGGATGGATGGTGCGTGTCGTATGGATCGAGTTCAATGATTGCTTCCTTGTGCTGGGAAGGCAAATAGCCCACTTGAGAGAAACCGACTACCGGTTCCCGCACCCAATCCTGCATAGCATGAGGTTCGACATACCACTCGAGCACTTTTCCCATTTTTCCTGCGGGCAGGAGGGCACGTGCTACGAACCATCCGTTTTGTGCCAAGAGACGTCCATCATAGAGGGAGATGGGTGAGTCGCTACGGATTGTGACCATGCGGAGTGGGTCATCAGGTGCCATGACGAAAGTGTTGGCTTGGGCGAGGGGACGTGCCACAGGGAATTCCTGCCGATTATGTAGGTCGGAGGTGATGAGATTGTTCACTTGTTTCACCTTCTCGGCAAGTGGCTGCAACTGTGTGTCGTTGCTGGCATAGCGAGGGAAATAGAATGGTTTGCCATCTGCCAAATAGGAGTGGGTCCAATAGGCGGAGGGGAGGAACTCGAGATTGAATCCTGCCTTTCCAACTAACGCGGAGGGCACGGGGCGAGGGAGGATGACGCTGATGATAAAACCACCGGCTTGTGGGGTGACACGAATCTCAGAATCGAAATCGTATTCCTTGTAGCTGAGTTTCACGTCGATGCCACCTGTGGATTTATCTACCGTTCGACTTTTCATTTCGGGTACGAGGTCCCATTGCTCGGGTGTGTCGCTTAGTCGGACACCACCATTCGTGATGGTCATCACTCCATGATGGATGACATCGATGCCAGAGCGTTTCTCATCGAGGAAAACGGCATGGAAAGGATTGCTATAGACCATAACGTTGACTCCTCGTTTCTCCAGATAGCCCTTTTGATTGAGGGTGAGGGACTGAGCTGTTGAAAGTGAAAAGTGGAAAAAGAAAAGTGAAAAGAGAAAAGAGAAAAGTGAAAAATGAAGAACCTTTAGTTCGGCGTAGCCAATGTATTTTTGTTTGCTCATGGGGCTGATTTTTAGAGTTTAATAGTGGTTTCCAGTTTGATGTCAGCAGAGGATGAACCAATGAGGAGGGTTGCTTCGCCCTTCTCATAGTCCCATCCGTCGGTTTTTTCGTTCCAATGGCAGAGGTGTGCACGAGGAATGAGCATCTTCACGGTTTGTGACGCTCCCGCTTTGAGCTGAATGCGAGCAAAGCCTTTCAGTTCCTTCTGTGGACGCTGAACGGCAGAGTGGATGCGCGACACATAGGCTTGCACCACTTCTTCGGCATCGCAGTTGCCTGTGTTCTTGAGTGTGAATTGCAATTCGATGTCGCCTTGACGAGTGACCGATGCTGATAGTTTGGAATACTCGAAAGAGGCATAGCTGAGGCCATGACCGAAGGGATACATGACTGAAATGTTTTTCGATTCGTACCAACGATAGCCCACGAAAATGTCTTCTTCATAGGAAGCTACAGGACCCTGTGCACTTTGTTCTCCTTTCTTTTTGTTGACCAAATCAACGAACACGTCACCATTCTGCTGCGCTTGCTGCGGATAGACTCCGAGGCTATAGGCAGGGTTGTCTTCGAGACGCATTGGTAGAGTGAAAGGGAGTTTTCCTGATGGTGATACTTTTCCTAAGAGTACATCGGCAAGGGCATTGCCTCCTTCGGAACCATTGAACCACGACATGAGTAGTGCTTTGGACAAAGGCTGGATGGAGCGCAAATCCACTGCACCGCCCGATACGATAACTGTGAGCATGTTGGAATTGACAGCAGCCACTGCGGCAGCTACTTGGTCTTGACCCATTGGCAGGAGGATGGACTGGCGGTCGGAACCTTCGGTCTCTACTTCACGACCTGTGCCAGCAAAGAAGATTACTAAGTCGGCTTTGCGAGCTGCTTCCACGGCTTCAGCCATGAGTTGGGTATCTGCTTCGTGCCAAGGAGATACGCGCTGAAAGCGTTGCTGTGCTTGGTAGTAAGGATAGCCTGGTACATAAGTGATTTCTGTATCATTCCCAATGGCACGCTTGAGTCCTTCGAGTGGAGTGATTTCGTAGAGTGCCTTAACGCCAGCACCTACACCACCTTGTGCTTGACGGGCATCAGCCAATGCGCCAATCACTGCAATGCGACGGGTTTTTGTGAGGTCGATAGGCAGTGCATGGTCGGCGTTTTTTAATAGGACGATGGAGCGTTTTGCCACTTCGTATGCTATGCGCTGCTGTTCGGGTTGGGAAGTAGTTTGCTGGTTGGCTTTTTCAGCAGGAATAGGAGGAATGGCAAAGCGTACACGCAGCAGTTCGCGAACTCGTTCATCCACCACTTCCTCGCTTACGGCTCCCGAACGGAGGGAGTCGAGCAGAGCATCACCAAGGAAACGCTGTCCAGGCATTTCCACATTGAGTCCTGCTTTGACGGCATCGACCGTACTGTGGGTTCCACCCCAATCGGAAATGACAATGCCACGGAAACCCCATTGCTTGCGGAGAATGTGGTTTTCCAACTCATCGTTCTCGGAGCACCAGCGTCCGTTCACCTTGTTGTAGGCAGCCATCACTCCGAAGGCACCCGCTTCTTCCACTGCTTGCTGGAAGGGTAGGAGATAGACCTCGTGGAGAGCACGTTGTGAGATGCGGGCATCGACCGTGCCACGGAAGAGTTCCTGATTATTCACGGCATAGTGCTTGAGGCACACAGCGACTTTGTTTTCCTGCACTCCCTTCGTATAGGCAACGGCAAGGCGTGCGGCAAGCAGAGGATCTTCGCTGAAATATTCGTAACTGCGTCCTCCTGTAGGGATACGCTGAATGTTGATGGCAGGACCGAGAATCATGTCCTTTCCTCTCAGACGCGCTTCCTTCGCCATCCCTTTGCCATAGTTGTAAGCATCGTCGATGCTCCATGTGGCAGCGAGTGCAGAGCCTGTGGGAAAGAAAGTGGCTGAGTCGGTGGTGAGTCCAGCGGAATTCCATCCGTGGGGCACCATTTCCTCTCGAATGCCAAAGGGACCATCTGCATATTCCAAATCGGCAATGCCCAAGCGAGGGATACCTGCCGAAGAAAACATGTTCTTGCCATGCAGCATAGCCACTTTCTCATCGAGCGTCATCGAACGGATGATGTTTGTGATAGAATCCTCCCATTGCATGAGTGTAGCTTGCGAGATGGTAGCTTTCTTTACTCGACTTCCGGCACAGGAGGAGAGGAAAAAGAGAAAAGTTAATAGTGAAAAGTGAAGTGCTAATTTTAGTTTACTCATAGGTGTTCTGATTTAATGCGTTGTACTTTGTAACTTGAATTTGTACTTTGTAATTTGTAACTTGAAACATAGTCCTTGTGGATTCTTCAAAAACGTCTATTCCAGTATCTATCACAGACACTGGAATAGAAAAAATACATAAGTGTATCAAACTAATATAGAATCCGTTTTGTTATGTAGAGGAGGACAAACGCAGAGGCTTGTCCTCCATTAGGAACTACTCAATGAAGTAGAGTTCCAGCAGTGTGTATCCAGAACCTGTGAAGAGCAGATGCTTATCGTCGAGAGTACCGACTATTGGGTCATCACCGAAGTTGATTTCAATGTAGAATGTTCCGTCGCCATTGTCAATTATTCGGTCTGACATGTTGTTAGGAGAGATGTCGTTATCAGCTCCCATCCACTGGGTATCCCACCATCCGTTGGTGATACGGATCTGATACCAATCTGCATCTGGCCTACACAATGCATAGAAGGTGCCGGTCTTGATTATTGTCCAAACGTCTTCTGGGAACGTAGCAACACACTCGTTGTTGCCATCGTGTCCGTCAAGAGCGAATCGGCAGTTGACATTGCCCCAGTCGATAGTGCCTTTCACGCCATCGTTCTTCCAGAAAGTATTCTTGACGTCACCTGATGGTTCATCACCTTCTATCCAAACTTCCTCTTCGAAATAGATTTCCAGCAGTGTGTATCCAGAACCTGTGAAGAGCAAGTGCTTTTCGTCGAGAGTACCAACTATTGGGTCATCGCCGAAGTTGATTTCAATGTAGAATGTTCCGTCACCATTGTCAATCATTCGGTCTGCCATGTTGTTAGGAGAGATGTCGTTATCAGCTCCCATCCACTGGGTATCCCACCATCCGTTGGTGATACGTATCTGATACCAATCTGCATCTGGCCTACACAATGCATAGAAGGTGCCGGTCTTCATTTTCTCCCAAACATCTTCAGGGAAAGTAGCCACGCACTCATTGTTGCCATCGTGTCCGTCCATAGCGAATCGGCAGTTGACGTTACCCCAGTCGATAGTGCCTTTCACGCCATCGTTCTTCCAGATAATGGTCTTCTGAATCTCGAAGTGACCGCCGTTGGCAGCTTGCTCGTAAGTGAGCTCAGGCATAGGGAAGCGCTGTCCGTCGTAAGTGTGGACATAGCCCACGAAAGTGCCTTCGTAGATGTTCTTTGGTGGAATACGGAAAACGACAGTGCTTGTACCCTTGCGATAGAAGTCCTTTTGGTCGATGAACTGGGTTTCGCCTTCTGCATCGAGTAATTCTACCTTATTGATGAATTCCAGGTCAGTACCGAACACTGTGATGAGATTACCACCAGTAACGGTTTCTCCTTCCTGCTGGGAGAATCCCGACACTACAGTACGACCAACCGTCAAAGCCTGAGGTGATTCTGTTTGGTTGTCAGCAGTGCGTACCACGATCTTGCCACCCTCTTTAGAAATGCCCGCAGGAGCGTTGACACGAATCATGTGGTCGCTGACCGTCTCGAAAGAGGTGACTTTCACGCCACCAGGAAATTCTATTTCGTTGACGCCATTAAATCCCGAGCCATTGATGGTGATGGGCTGATTGGTGACTACCTTGGTAGGGAAGAACACTTTGATGCCCAGTCCGACATTGGCGGAACCGTTTAAGTCGTCGTCAGAGCAGGCTGTAAAGGCGGCAGTGAGTAGAACCACCGCAAGCAGCGAGCCTAAACATTTGATGATATGCTTCATAATTCTTCAGTTTTTTACGTTTTACTCTGTTTTACCATCCTGGATTCTGAACGAGATGGGAATTCTTCTTCAGTTCCGACTGTGGAATTGGGTAGAAGTAGTACTTGTCATCCCACTGGCGTGAAACGTTGGAGCGAGTGAGCATGAGATTGCTGCTGAGGGTAGCTACCTGAATGTTCTTGAAATACTGTGCACCCTTCTTCCAGCGGCGTACATCCCAGAAGCGATGGTTCTCGAAAGCCAACTCCACGAGGCGTTCACGCTCATAGCGCTTCACCCATGCTTCACCATCCTCAGTAAATTCTGGCATCTGTATGTCTTCGCGATTGCGCAAAACGTTGATGGCCTCGTTAGCTGTCATGCCGTAGGTGGCATCGTTTGCACTGCCTGTGGCATTGTAAACAGCTTCAGCATAGTCGAGATAGAACTCTGCCAAGCGGAACAGAATCCACGTGTGACGACGAGTCACCTGATTGTCGGCTGTGGTGACGCAGGAACCATCAACCAGCTTGCGGAGATAGTAGCCCGTAGGGGTAGAACCATACTTAGGAGCGCCATTGAATCCACCGACAAAGGTTTCGATGATTTTCTTCTGCGAACCATTGGTAGGCCATTCGTCACCGTTCTTCACCACGGTGAGTGCAAAGCGAGGGTCGAGGCCTTCGTAAGGGTCAACTTCGTTGAGGTTGATGTTACCAGGATAGCGCTCAGCGAAAGTCTGTCCATTGTCCTGATACTCATACTGGTCGATGAAGCTCTGAGTAGGGCAATTGCCCGAGGAAGCATTCTCAACACCGATAGGGTAGTTGGCCATTTCGAAGCTGTTGCTTTCGCCACGTCCGAGACCGAAGATGATTTCCTTGTTGAAGAAAGCATCGTTTCCCCACAGAGAAGCATACGTTCCGAGCTTCAGTCCCCATGCGGAGGCGTTGTCGAGGATATACTTGCAAGCCTCTGCAGCCTTTTGCCACTTGGCCTTGTCGTTGGTTGGGTTGTGGAGCGGAGAAGCTGCATAGAGCAACGTGCGAGCTTTGAGAGCAAATGCAGCGATGCGTGTAGCGCGTCCCACTTCTGCATTGACTTCCGTATTGTAGTCAGTAGGAAGATAAGGAGCAACGGCATCGCACTCATCGACGATGAACTTCACAATCTGGTCGGCTGGTGTGCGTTCCATATTGTTTGCCTGACCATTGGTGAGAGTAGTCGTTACAAGTGGTACATCGCCGTAGGTCTTGAACAGCTCGAAATAGAAGTATGCACGGAGGAAGCGCAACTCGTAAGGGAACAGCTCCATTTGCTGAATCCAGTTCTGGTAGTCGCTGTTGTACTTCCAGTCGGAGATGTCGGTCTGGTTAATCTTTTCCAGATACATGTTGGCGTCAGCAATAGCTGTATATGACTTAGTCCATGTGTTGGAATAAGGGTTGGCTGGACTCCATCCGCCATTCACATAGTTGTTGATGGCTCCCGTAGCGAGTGCATACTGAGCCTCGTCGGTGGCACCAGCGAGGAAGTAGGCACTGTTGGATTCGAATTCATTATTATATAGTTGAGCATAGACATCGAACACGAGGTTCTTGATGCCATCGCCGAAATAGTTGTATGTCCACTCCTCGTTGCGGTTCGTCGCCTCGGTGTAGTCGAGGTCGGCACACGACGTGAAGAGGAAAGAGGAAAGAGGAAGAAGAAGGGAGAACACTCCTGCCACTACCTTTGTATATTTTTTAGTTGTCATAATCTTCGATTTTTCAATTATTCAATCTTCTATATCAGAAAGTCACGGAGAGACCAACGTTCACACTCTTCATCACAGGGTAGCCCGTGTTGAGATTCTCTGCATCCATGGCATCGATATTGTCGAAGGAAAGGAGGTTCTGTCCCTGGACGAACACTTTGGCTCCTGACACCTTGAGCGGCTCGATGACCTTGGCAGGCAACTTATAGTAGAGTTCGCAGTCGCGGAGCTTGAGCCAGCTGATGTTTTGATACCAGATGGTGGAGTTCTGAGCGTTGTTTGCCACGTTCTCGGTCGAGAGGCGTGGATAGAGTGCATTGGCTCCTGCTATGTCGAAACAGTTCTTATAGTATTCCTGAGAGAGGTTGCGGTTGTCGGAGAGTGCTCCCCAGACACCATCCACATAACGGAGGTTCTTCACCTGATGAGCTGCTCCCTGGAAAGTGGCGTTGATACCAAAGCCCTTGTACTCTGCTCCGAGGGAGAAGGCATAGTTGAGTGCTGGGAAGGCATTGCCATAGTCCTGAGCCACGTAGTCGTTCTCGTTGATGACATTATCACCGTTGACATCCTTATACTTGATGTCGCCCACCTTCACCTGTCCGAACTGCTGAATAGGACTGTTGTCGATTTCGTCCTGGCTCTGGAAGAAGCCTAAGGCGATGAGTCCGCGTTCTGCATCGGCAGGACCATCGATGACGGAAAGGTTAGGATAAGCAGGAGTTTCAATCCATTCCAGAATCTTGCTCTTTACTGCCGATATGGAAGCGCCAGCATTCAGGTTCAGACCATTTGCAAGCGTCTTGGCATAGCGCAGACCGAGTTCGAAACCGTAGCTTGCCACGCGTCCCTTGTCGTCGTAGGATGACTGAATACCCACCACGTCGGAGTTGAGCGAACGAGCGTTGACGAGGATGTTGCGGCGCTGCTGATAGAAGAAGTCGAGAGTGACATCGAGTGCATTAGCTATCCGCAGGTCAGTACCGATGTTTGCCTTATAGGCTGTTTCCTGTGCAAAGTCCTTGGTAGGGAACTGAGTGAGGAAGGCACCCCAAGAAGACTGGAAGTTGTTGCCATACCAGAACTGTCCGTGGGAAGCATCCCATGCTTCCAGCCAAAGGCCTGCTTCAGGCACATAGTCCGTGTGCTGAATACCTCCCGAAAGGCGAACCTTTCCATAGTTGAGGAAGGAACTTTCTGGCTGGTTGATATAGATGTAGCCGAGACCCATCGTTGGTGAGAATGCCCACTTGGCAGGATAGCTGCGGTTGGAACCGTTGGCAGCCAGCACAACGTCCGCCATCAAGCGGTTGGCGTGGTCGTAGTGCATAGCCAACTGCCAGTTCGCACGATACCAAGTGTTGTGGCGACCGTCGCGAATCTCGCTCTTCATATTGTAGTTGGCATTGGCAGAGAGATTGTCACCGTTTTCCAACTGGATGCCATACTTCAGACCTGTGTTGAAGGTAGCGATGCGCCACTGTGAAGCAACCCAGTTGTTGAACACGAGCTTGTCCTCTACCGTACCCATCACGGTCTCCTGCATCTTGCCGCTGGCATCGTAGTAGTTCCAGCCATACTGATAACCCTTCGAACGGGTTTCAATCGTGTTGGAAGCGTTGTCGTAAGAAGCGCCAATGTAGAACTTCAGACCCTTGGTGATGATGTCGAGGTCTTGCTCCAATGTCATGTTGGCCCAAATCTGACGCTGGTGAGTCTTCATGAAACCAGCACCCTGCGACTTGGCAAGGAGGTTGAAGTCGCCGTAAGTCTGGCTACCACCCCAAACACCATTCGCCGTGCGGATTGGGAATGCCAAAGCAGGAACCTTGTAGAGATGCCACCAAGCATCGTTTGAATCCACGTTAGGCACACCGTTCGTCTCCATCAGGATACCGAGGATATTGGCACTCACTCTGGTCGTGTTGCTCACCTCGAAATCGAGGTTGGCACGGATGTTTGCCTTTGAATACTTCAGCTGCGAAGTCCAGTCATCCTGCTTAGGATTCTTGTAAAGACCACGGGCATCGGTGTAGTCGAGGTGAGTGTAGTACTGCACCTTGTCTGTGCCACCATAGAAGGAAAGGAATGCATTCGACTCGTGAGCCGTGTTCTTGAACACTTCCTTCTTCCAATTCACGTTAGGATAAACGAATGGGTCGCTTCCGTCGGCGAATTTCTGCAATTCAGCGTCCGTATAGGCTGCACCCAAACCATCGTTCACACGAGCACGATTCAGTGCGTTAGCATAGTCGTAGGCACTGACCATGTCTGCCATCTTAGGATCGAACTGGAACTTGTGAGAAGCACCCACCTTGAAATGGTTCTTGCCATCCTTGTTGCCGTGCTTGGTCTTCACGAGCAGCACACCGTTGATGGCTTCGTGTCCGTAGAGAGCCACAGCAGCGGCATCCTTCAGAACGGTCACACTTTCCACTTCTTCCACGGTGAGACGGTCGATAGGGCGTTCCACACCATCCACGAGAATCAGAATGTCTCTCTCGCCAGTCGTCTGGACACCACGGATGTTAAACGTTGCGCCACGACCTTCCTCACCCTTGAAGCCAGTGTTCTGGTAGGCATTCAGGCCAGGGAGCTTGCCATAGAGTGCATCTGCCAGGCTGATGGCTGATGTGCGGCGCAGCTCTTCAGCAGTGATGGTAGTAGTGGCAGCTGTTGTGAGGAATTCTGACTGCTCCACACCATAGCCCAAATCTACCTTCTGCGACGCTTTGTCGCTCAGCGTCACTTGGGCATGAACCGCCGTTGGGACACTGCAAAATACCGCAAAGGTATATATTAATATGTTTCTTATTTTCATAACCTTCAATTTTTCAAATTGTTAAAGAATTACCATCCAGGATTCTGTGAAAGTCCATAACCCTTCTGAATCTCGATACGAGAAACTGGGTCAAGATACCACTTGTTTGTCCAGAAGCCAGGGTCCCACCAGCGGCGAGCACCGTTCACAATCTGTGGCTTTTCGTATTCGAACTTAGGCCATGGTGTACTTGGGTCCCAACGCAGGTTGATAAGGTTGCCGTCTTTGTCATACAAAGGCAGGCGCTTGCCGTCGTCCCCCAGTCGATAGACTCTGATTTCATGCAATGGCTTGGTGAAGAGGTCCTGACGCTTGCGGCGAACCATGTCGTACAGACGGTCACCACACTCGGCGCCGATTTCGCAGTTGCGCTCACGCAGAATTTCGTTGATGAGGTTCTCCTTGTTCGAACGCAGGTTCAACGAAGGGTTCATGTCCTCGAGACGTCCCAATCCCACGCGGCTGCGAACCACGTGCAGGTCGTTCAGAGCACCAGTGAAGTCGCCTGTCTCTGCACGAGCCTCTGCTCGAATCAGGTACATTTCTGCCAGACGGATATAAGAAACACCGATGAATTCGTCGTTCATGCGGTCGTTGGTATAGTCGAGCATCCACTTGAACTTGCGGTAGTTCGAAGCAGCATCGTCGGAGTTCGCATCGCCAAAGTTGTTCTGGTCGAAGTACATAGCGCCGTTCACCCAAGTGTCGGCGTATGCATTACCTGCATAGTCGAAACCAGCAGGCAGCGACTGACGAGGTACGAGCATCGTCTCATACAGACGAGGGTCGCGGTCGGCGAAGATGTCATAGCCGTTAGGATTCTTGCCTGGTCCGTAGATGTCCGAATAAGGGAACACGCGACCATCCTGCATACCGAAGCATTCCATGAGCTCGTTGGTAGGAACGGCACCACCTTGGCGGTAGCAGTCGAGGGCGAAACCTCTCCATCCCCATCCCCATCCGTTTTCTACGACAGCACCGTCACGAACCACGTCGGACATTAGCTGAGTAGGGTGGACATCGAAAATCTTCTCATGACGAGTCTCGTTGTTGCGATAGCGGTAAGCACGGCGGTAAGCCATGCGGTAGCCAGCTTCGTTCTGAGTCTCAGGCTGAATCAGCTGGTAGTAGTCGCCGTTGGCAGCGTTGTCGTCGAAGAACTCATTGCAATACTTCAAGCAGCGGTTCCAAAGGCTTGGGTCTTCCTTGCCGAACCACACATTTTCTATTCTTGTGAATTCAGTCACCTTGTCAGGTGAATACTGTATATAAGGTTCAGGGCTATTGAATAGAGGCGATGCAGCGAACATCCACAGCTTGGCACGCAGAGCGCGAGCTGAAGCACGAGTCAGACGACCCGACCACTGACCGATGTCAGAGTTTGGAATGTTCCAGATGTAACCAGGTTCATTGATGGCGCACTGAATCAGCGAGTCGATGAATTCCACCGTCTGCATGGCGGTTGCGCGTCCTTCCAGGTAACCTTCACCCACTTCGAAAGCTTTCTTCACGAGGCAGAGACCACCGAAGTTGCGGAACGCATCGAAGTAGCGGCTTGCCATTATCGTGTAAGCCTCGCCGCGCAAACGACTCTTCTCCTCTTCGCTCATGTCAGGCACTTTTTTGATGTTCTCAATCAGCTGCCAGCACTTGCGAACCGTCTCATAGATAGATACACGTCCACCAGCGTCGCTGTCCAAACCACTTTTCGTGGAATACGAGAACTTTCCCTGAAGGTTACCATCCTCCGTGTCCTGTGCATTCTCTGTCAGCAGACCAGGGTAGTAGCTCTGCTTCGGACCGCCCCAGCTCACATAGCAATGGTATGAGTCGGAGAGCACGTCGATAGGCGCACCGTTCATCATGTTACCCGAAGTATAAGTGCAATAGAGTTGTCCGTATGCACTCCAAAGGAAATTGCGGGTGTATTCGGCCTTGGAGAACACCGTGTCAATGTTCACATCAACACCAGGGGATTTCTCAAGAAAGGCGTTACCCACATTGAAGTCATCCACACACGATGTGAAGATGCTCATGGTCATTCCCAAAACCAATATGTATGTCAATAACTTTTTCATATTTTCTTCCACTATTTATCAGAAATTAACTTGTACGCCAAAGTTGAACACGCGTGTCATAGGATAGCGCACACCGAAGTCGAGACCTTGGCCTGGAGCCTCAGGGTCGTTACCCTTGAAGTTTGCGAATGTAAGCAGGTTCTGGCCAGAGGCATAGAATCTCACGAAATTGAACAGAGGCATCCATGTTGGCTTGTTGAAGGTGTAGCCAATTTCCACATTCTTCAGACGCACATATTTCGAATCAATAATCCATGCACGCGAGTCGAGGTTGTTGTTACCACGATTCGTGAAGGAGATACGAGGCAGGATGGCGTCGCGGTTATCTTCAGTCCACGAGTTGTCAGCCACCCACTGAGTAAGAGCCGATGTGTTCGTCGAACCGAACTGGTCGCGATAGTATCCGTTCAGCATACGGCTCGTGTTGTTTGCACCAACCCACAGCATTGAGAAGTCGAGACCTTTCCAGTGCAACTGAGCATTCACCGACCAAGTAATCTCAGGGTTGTCAGGATAGCCAAGAGGCTTCTGGTCGTTCTGGTCGATGAGACCGTCACCGTTCAAATCGACATACACGGCATCACCATATTTCAGGCTAACCAGCTGAGTAGGCATTTCCACGCCGTAAGCAGCCTTGTAGCGTTCCTCGGTGCCTTCCTGATAGAGTTCGAAGAGGTCGTAACCGAAACGCTGGCCAACCGACAGTCCAGTACGTCTCAGATAATCATACATAGGTGGCACCTCGAGCATTTCGATAATCTTGTTTCTTGCAAAAGCAATGCTTGGACTGATGGAATAGCGGAAGTCGCCCACCTTGTCCGACCATTTCAGCGTGATTTCATAACCGTGGTTCTTCACGCGGCCTTCGTTCACATAACTACCAGGCAGACTGGTCACAGCTGGCAGCAACGAAGCGTTCGACACGAGGATGTCCTTGCGGTCCTCCCAGAAGAAGTCGAGGTTCAGCATCAGGCGGTCGCCAAGGAAGGCAGCATCCAAACCGAGGTTAATCTTCGAAGCTGTTTCCCAAGTCACGTTCGGATTACCAGCCGTCAACTCCTTCACAGCCTGCAGCCAGTTGCCGCGCGTACCGAAGTTGGCACCACGGTTCTGAGGATTCACCGTCATCGTACCCGTGTAGAACTGCCAAGCACCTGGCAAGTAGAGGAAGCGGGCACCGTTCGTGTTGTCGTTACCGACTTTACCCCACGAACCACGCAGCTTCAAGTATCCAATCACATTTTTCAATGGCTCCCAGAACTTCTCGCTCGATGGAATCCATCCAGCAGAGAACGAAGGGAAGGTACCGTAGCGCTTGCCCTCGGCAAAGTTCTCCGAACCGTTGTAACCAATATTGAAGTCAAACAGATAGCGTGTGTCATAGTCGTAGGTCACACGTCCAACCAGACCTACGTAGCCCTTTGGAATCGAGCGGTAGAGACTACCGTCAGAGTCCCAAGGATAATAAGTCTTGCTCTGGTTGTAGAGCAACAGGGCACCCACATTATGCTTGCCGAACTTACGAGCATAGTTGAAACTTGCCTCGGCATACCAGTTGCGGTTTCCCCAGCGGCTGTCAGAATAAGGGATTGGCCAAGTGATGTTCTCCTTGCGGAGCACTTCCTTACCATCCACGAGCGTAGCCACGTAGTTCACACCCGTACCGAAACCGTTCTGGCGGTCCTTGCGAGCCGAATAGTCCGTGTTGTACGAACCCTTGATCTTGAAGTCCAAGCCCTTCGTCAGGAAACTCATGTCGAGTTTGTACTGGAGGTCGAGGTTCAGCACGTTCACGCTTGTGTTCTGATAGCCTAATTCATAGAAGTTCGAGAGCGCATCACGGTCGTAAGGACCAACGATGTTCTTGTCGGCAACCACGTGGCGGCCCTCGCTGTCAATACCGATACCAGCGTAAGGAGTGGCACCCTGCAAGTAGCGGAAGAGGAAACCCTCGCCACCACCCATCGTGGTGCGGTTCTGAACGCGTCCACCCAAGGTCAAAGCCAGCTGGCTGTACTTCGACACGTCGATGTCCAAGTTTGCACGGTAGTTGAAGCGCTTGTATCTGAAAGTCTCGTCGTCATTGTTCGAGAAAGTCTTGAAGAGCGAGTTCTGGTTCAGGAAACCCGCAGAAACGAAATATCTCACTTTGTCCGTACCACCCTTTACGTTCACGTTTACCTGCTCCTGCCATGCTGCATCCTTCATCAGGTAGTCAATCCAGTTCGTGTTAGGGAAAGTCACAGGCATGTCACCCTTGCGGAAATGCTCCATTACGTCCTGACTGAAGCGGATACCCGTGTTGTCGTAAGGCGCGTAGTCAGCAATCGTTGCCGAACCAGGCCACTGACTCATTGGCAGAGCGTCCGTGATAGCCGTGTAGTTCCACATCTTTCCGTAGGTGTAGGAATCAGCGAATTCCACGAACTTCGAAATCTGCTGGATAGCTGTGCTGGCAGTCACGCTCACCGAAGCCTTGCCTGGCGTACCACGCTTCGTCGTCACAAGAATCACACCGTTAGCACCACGCACACCGAACACGGCAGTGGCGGATGCGTCCTTCAGGATGGAGATGTCCTCGATTTCGTTAGGGTCGATCTGACCGAACGAACGTTCCACACCATCCACGAGCACCAGCGGTTCTGCACTGTTCAGCGAACCGATACCACGCACGCGAATCACAGGTTCGTCGTCACCAGGCATGCCCGAGGCTTGAACCACCGAGATACCAGGCAACTTACCCTGCAAGGCGTTGCTGACGTTGGCAACAGGAGCTTTCAGCAGCTCGTCGCCACCTACTGCACTCACCGCACCCGTGATCGTCACCTTCTTCTGTTGACCATAAGCGATGACCACCACTTCGTCCAGATTCTTAAGGTCGGGAACCAGCGACACATCCAATCGACGTCCAGTCGCCTTCACCACCTTTGTCTGATAGCCCAAGTAAGAGAACTCCAGTGTGGCACCTTGCTTCACCGATGGAAGAACATAATGACCGTCAAAATCAGTCACTGCACCCGTGCCCTCACCCTGTATCAGGATGGCGACACCCATGAGTGCTTCTCCCGTCTCGTCTTTAACAGTACCTTCCACCCTCAGCTGGGCAAAAGATACATCTGGTATGAGGCATAGCAATGCCAGCATACTCAAGAGGTAGAATTTGGTTTTTCTTTTCATTGGAATAAAGATTAATAAAAATGTATAGTTGATAAATAGTTTTGGCGATAAAATAGTTTTGGCGATATTTTAAGGTAAATCTCTCTGCTTTGTCGAGTGTCTGTCGAAGGTCAAAGATCAAAGGCTTGAACCTTTAGTTCGGCGTAGCCAAACGGCGCTTTGCGCCTTAAATTTTTAGTGGCGTTTTGCGCCCAAAACCTTTAGTTTGTCTTAGCCTATATTAGTTTTTCGCGCTTCTCGGTGCCAAATTTAATATTTTTAATGATTGGCAACAAGATTTAATTGAAATAAATCTAAAAAAAAATCTCGAAAGATTCAAAAGGACGCATATTTGATACATTTGGGTGGCAATTACAGGTGTTTTTGAATCATATTTCTTCATGAATGCAAACAAATCACCGTTTTTACGGGTTATTCCACGTCAGTCCAGTTTCGACCTTCAACGCTTTTGTCCGTTCTCAGGAAAAAAGAAGGAAAAAAGAGGCTTTTCATTGAATCAAGAAAGCAAAGGATGTCTATCAAGGCAATCACAGAGGATAGCCTCACGAATCGGTGCAGAGAGATTGTAAAAGCACTGAAATGTTTGTGTCGTGGCGGTGTAGTGTTTGTGTTGTGATGGTGCAGTGTTTGAGTCAGACTGGACACCCCTTTCAACATATACTTTTTTGCTTAAGTTACCCAATTTTCGAGGAAAAGTCTCGAAATCAGCAAGTGTTCTAAATAGGGTACTTGTGAATATAGTAATAACTCGAATAGGGGCGATTTTTATGTCTTAGACACGTGTTGGGAGGTTCTTTTTATCTTTTTTATATATGAACCATCTTTGTGCTTGAATATCTATACTATTGATTTTCAATTATATAGAACAAAAATTTTGTGACTTTTGGACATTTGGACATTTGGACATTAAGTTTTTTCGTTAACTTATGTTCACATTTGGAGAATAATTATGGTCTTGGAATGTATTTAATCATATATTTATATATATAAAATTTAATATTATTTATAATTATTTATAACTAATATTTAACTTAAAAAATGTTTACAAAAAATATTGTTGTCCAAATGTCCAAATGTCCAAAAGTCACAAATTTTCTATTGTCGATATATTCCCTTGATTTATATGTTTGTTTATTGATTTCTGTCAATGGTTTCAATACAGTATAGGATTGTGTAAAGAACAAATAATCATATTGCTTTCTCAACCATCCAAATGATTCAAATGGGAATGTCTAAAAGACATTCAGGCGGTTTCGTGGGGAATGGATGATACTTATTGAGAATAATAGGGGAATGATGCTCTATTTTTCTTCTTTCTTTTCGTTGTGTGTTATTTTTTTTCTATTTTTGAGGCATGAAAAAGTGTTGGCTCATTTCTTTGTTGTGGATGATGTGTTCTGTGGCGCTTGCACAGGGCGAATATCATTTCTCCTTGCTCGATGTGAAAACGGGTTTGGCGGATAACCATGTGCGATGCATCACCCGCGATTCCTACGGTTTTATCTGGGTGGGCACCATCAACGGTCTCAGCCGCTTCGATGGACATAACGCGAAAAGCTATAGCCTCACCCCCAACCCCAAGTCCCCTCCAGCTCCCCTAAAAGGAGAGAGAAGGGGAGAGGGGAGTAGAATGAAGGATAGGAGTTCTTCATTAGGAAGCGAAGCGACTATTGTTCATTTGTCAATTAATTCTGATGTGGTTTGGTTGGGCGAGGCGAACGACGGGAGATTGTGGGCGAGGACGGATGCTGGTGATGTGTTGACGCTGGACAGGGAGCACGACTGTTTGAGAAATGACGGATACGACCGTCTGAAGAAAATGGGTGTGGAAGGACGTGTGAGGAAACTCTGTGTGGATAGGGACGGCAGACTATGGGTTGCGACGGATGAATGTGTGGGTTACTGCGATGGCAAGAAGGAGCGTTTCCAAGTGTTGAAGAGTGGAAACATGGGTTTGGTGGTTGACATGGTGTCGAGGGATGGTCGGACGATTGTGATGACTGATGATGGTCGTTTCTACGTGGCTGACATGGGTAGTGGGCGACTGCTGGTGGAGGGGCAGGCGGAGCTGATGAAGGCGCACCGCTATCATCATATCTATGTGGATTCGCGTCACCGTCTATGGATTTACACGTCTCATTCTGCGGTGGAAAAGACTCGTTGCTATGACTTGGAGCATAGAACCTGGGTGAATTCGGCATTGACGGATTTCATGGGTAGGCAGTTCATCAATTCGATGATTGATGATGCGGATGGTAATTTGTGGGTGGGTACTGAGAATGCAGGTATCTATGTGTGTAGCGAGACGTCGGCAAGTGATTTCACCACTCGCCATTTGAAGGCTTTCCCGGCGTTGTCGAGCCATATCAATTGTTTGTATCAGGATGTGAATCACACCATGTGGATTGGTTCTGCCAAACAGGGGGTGGCTTATACGAACACGCAGAACGTGATGTTTCAGCGGGTGAGTACGGCTCCGTTTGAGGATGTGAGCTGCATGGTGGAGGATGACGAGGGCAACACTTGGTTCGGATTCGATGGATTTGGGGTTTTAAAGGGAAGCCCCCTCCCGACCTCCCCGAGGGGAGAAGAAGGGAACGCCAAGGCCAATGCTAATGCCAAAGCCATCGATGGGAAGGTGTATAATCTTGAGAATGGGGGACTTCCTTCGAATATCGTGACGGCGATGGTGATGGATGCGCAGAAATGCTTGTGGGTCGGTACGTTTGGCGAGGGTATTTGTCGTTGGGAGAATGGGCGTTTCGTGAAGGTGGAGCGTTCTGACATGAAGGACATGATTTCGTTGCTGTACGTGAAGAGTATGGCGGCTGATTATCGTGGCAATGTGTGGATAGGAACGGTGGACCGTGGCTTGGTGATGATTCCGAAGGAGGGACAGGCCTTGCATCTGCATCGCGACAATTCCGAATTGGGTTCGAACAGTGTGATGAGCTTGGTTTGTGACCATCGGAATCAGTTGTGGGTGGGCACGAGTCTCGGTTTGCATGTCTATGACATGGGGAAGCGCGAATTCAACACGCCTGAGGTGTTGCGAGAATGCTTGGCGGGTGAATATATTTCGGCGTTGTTTGTGGATTCGCATCAAAATATGTGGATTGGTACGCGCAGGGGGTTGTTCGTCTATATGCTGAAGACGAAACAGGTGGAGTGGCTCACTACGGAGAATGGTTTGTCGAACAATTTTGTGCGTGCCATCGTGGAGGATAGCTACCAACATATTTGGGTGAGTACGGACAAGGGGTTGACAAGGATAAAAAGCCTCACCCCCAACCCCTCTCCAAGGGGAGAGGGGAGTGGAATGAAGAACGAGGGCAGCACAGATTCTTCATTCTTCATTCTTAATTCTTCATTCTTGTGTCAGCCGTTTTATGATGGGGATGGATTGGAGCAGGTGTCGTTCTTGAATAATGCGGCGTGCTTGAATCGTGATGGGGAATGCATGATTGCTTGTTCGAAGGGGTATGTGCGCATTCCTCCTCAATGCATCCATTATGAATATCCTCGAGAGAAGGTGGTGTTCACGGAACTGCTGTATAGCGGGGTGGCTGCAGAACCAGGTGAGGATTCTCCGATACGAAAGAGTTTGCACTTGGAACGTAAAATCGAAATGAAATACAACCATACGCCTTTCTCGATTGCGGTATCTGCGATGCTTCCTACGCTGACGCAGAAAATCGTCTATCTCTATCGTTTGAAGGGGGAGGGCGATGAATGGCTTCATATACCGCACAATCTGATTCATTTCATGGGTATGCCATCGGGCAAGCACACGCTCGAGGTGGTTGCGATGATTCCTGGTGGACCTCCGAGTGAGGTGGCGACGCTGGATATCATCGTGAAACCTCCTTTCTGGCTTTCGACTTGGGCAAATGTGTGCTATCTTCTTTTGCTGTTGGGAGCGGGATATATTTATGTGCTGCACCTGAAGCGGAAGCAGAGGCAGAAGATTGCCATGCAGCAGATGGAAATGGAATTGAGGCAGCAGGTGGAGATGGAGGAGAACAAAATCCGATTCTTCACGAATATCAGTCACGACTTAAAGACTCCGCTCACACTGGTGATGGCTCCGCTGGAAAAGACCTTGGGCTTCGACTTGGAGCGGAAGGTGAGAACGGAACTGGAGGTGGCATGGAGGAACGCGCGTATCCTTTACGATGAGATTGTGCACCTGCTTGATTTCCGTCGGCTGGATGTGGGTGCGGAAAAACTGAACATCGCTCATGGGGACATGGTGAACTTTGTGCAGCGAACGGTGGATAGCTTCAAATACTATGCCTTGGGAAAGAACATCACGACGACACTGAAAATCAATGTGGCGAGCATGGAGATGGATTTCGACGAGAACAAAATGCGGAGAATCATCACGAACTTGCTCTCGAATGCCCATAAGTTCAACAAGCAGAACGGTAGCATCGTCGTGAGCTTGAGGAAGGTTACAGGAAGCCAAAGCCTCTCAGGCCCCCCTCCAACTCCCCCGAGGGGGAGGGAAGCCGTCCGGATGGAAATGCCAACGCCAATTCCAATGCAGGGCGAAGAATACATGGAATTGCAGGTAGCTGACACGGGCAGAGGAATCAGTGCGGAAGGTAAGAAGCATATCTTTGAGCGTTTCTTCCAAGTGGATGGCGATTCGGAATATATTGGCACGGGTATCGGTTTGCATATCGTGCATGAATACGTGTTGATGCACGGGGGAAGTATTACCGTGGAGGACAATCACCCAGAGGGAACGATTTTCACGGTGAGGATTCCAATCATCAGGGAAAGTGGCTCTGCTACGGGAGGTGAAACTGACAAGCGGCAGTCGGCTGATGGAAAGGCTGTGGGTGGTGCTTATCAGGACGGGATGCTTCAGGATGGCTGGGGCGGTGCTTCTTCAGATGGCGAGGAAGTTGAAAAGGTGCCTGACACGCTTCTGATAGTCGAAGACAACAGCGATGTGCGCGAGTTCCTGCAACGTAGTTTGGAGGACAAATACCGCATTCTCACTGCGGCAAACGGACAGGAAGCGGTGGATATATTGGAAGGTGGCGAAGAGAATGTGAGTCTGTTGATTAGCGATGTGATGATGCCTGTGATGAACGGTCTGCAATTGTGCAATTTCGTCAAGACGAATATCAATTACTCTCATATTCCTGTGATTCTACTTACAGCCAAATCGTCGGAGTCGGACATCATTCAGGGACTGAAAGACGGTGCTGATGATTATATTACGAAGCCATACAGCTTGAAGATTCTGGAACTGCGCATTCGGAAATTGCTTGACTGGAAATCGGCTACGTTGCAGAAGATTGCAAAGGGTATGGATTTGAAACCGTCGGACATCACTGTCAGCTCACTCGATGCCGAACTGGTGGAGAAAACCATCCGAGTGATTGAGGAGAACATGAGCAATATCGACTTCTCGGTTGTGCAGCTGGGTAAGGAAGTGGGATTGACACGTGGTCACCTCTACAAGAAATTGATGGCTATCACGGGCAAATCGCCGCTCGAACTGATTCGCATCATCCGACTGAAGCGCGGACATAGTTTGCTGGAACAGGGAAAGAGTAATATCTCGGAGGTGGCTGCCGATGTGGGTTTCTCTGCCAAGCAGTTCTCGAAGTATTTCAAGGAGGAATACGGGTGCTTGCCTTCGGAGTTCTTGAGGAAAAAGTGAAGGAGGAATAACCCCCTCCTGCTCCCTCGAGGGGGAGGGAAGCCATCCGGTTGAAAAAGCTAATGAAAAGTGAAGGGAGAAGGCTTCGGCAGAGCCGAAGCTTACGGAGAAAACAAATGAAGAAAAAGGACGAAAAAATTTCTAAATACTTATAATATGATTGATTTCAATTATTACACACCTACGGAGGTGGTGTTCGGGAAAAACAGTGAGCAGCAGATTGCTGCGTTAGTGAAGAAATATGGCGGTAAGAAATTGCTCTTGCATTATGGCGGGAAAAGTGCTGAACGTTCGGGATTGCTCGATGTGGTTCGTCAACAGTTGAAGGAGGCTGGTATTCCATTTGTGGAATTAGGCGGTGTGGTGCCGAATCCGTTGTTGTCGAAAGTGCGCGAGGGTATTGCACTGTGTCAGCAAGAAGGTGTGGATTTCCTTTTGGCTGTCGGTGGCGGAAGTGTGATTGATTCCTGCAAAGCGATTGCCTACGGACTGGCTTACGAGGGAGATGTATGGGATTTGTTTGTGGGTAAGGCGGAACCTCAGGCTGCTTATCCTGTGGGTTGCGTGCTCACCATTCCTGCAGCTGGAAGTGAGATGAGTACGGGCTGCGTGATTACTAACGAAGAGGGTGCTCTGAAACGTTCATGCGATGGCAATTTGGGACGCTGCCGCTTTGCTGTGATGAATCCTGAACGTACGTTTACGCTTCCTCCATTCCAAACGGCATGTGGCATCACCGACATGATGATGCACACGCTGGAGCGTTATTTCTCGAAGGAGGACGACATGACGCTCACCGACAATGTGGCTGAAGCCATTCTTAGAACGGTGAAGGAGTTGGCGCCGGTGGTGCTACAGAATCCTACGGATTATCGCTCTCGTGCACAAATCATGTGGGCGGGTAGTTTGGCTCACAACGATTTGACAGGATGTGGAATGAGTGGTGATTGGTCAACCCATCAGTTGGAACATGAATTGAGCGGTATGTTCGGTGTGGCTCACGGAGCTGGATTGGCAGCAGTGTGGCCTTCATGGGCTCGCTATGTGTGCCCTACGAATGTGAGTCGTTTTGTGCGCTTGGCAGTCAATGTGATGGGTGTGGCAAATGATTTCACTGACCCAGAAGGAACGGCATTGAGAGGTATTGCTGCCATGGAGCAGTTCTTCTATAGCATTGGCATGCCTGTCTCGATTCATGAATTGATTGGCAGAGAAATCAAGGACGAGGAAATCGTGGAAATGGCTCGCAAATGCAGTAATAACGGCAACTCCTGCATCGGTGGCTTCAAAACACTGAACCAAGATGACATGGAGAAGATTTATAGGATGGCGAAATAAAAAATGAAGAATGTAGAATGAAGAATGAGGAATTGCTTCGGCAAAACCGAAGCTTACGGAGAAAGGGAAAAATCCATTCTTCATTCTACATTCTACATTCTTCATTTATTTAAATAACACCTTCTTCCCTCCTATTATATATATGCCAGGGTGGGAGAGATGGTTGATGCGTTGTCCTTGGAGGTTGTAGATAGGGGAATCGGATGGAGTGGTGGTGATGGTAGGGATGTCTAATGATTGGGCTTCCATCTCTACGGAGCAACCCCAATAAGGAGAGAAGGATTTGAGTTCTTCTTCGGTGTTGTCTTTTCGGAGGAGGAATGCTCGTTTCAAACGGATTTCCTGAGCTCCCTTCATGGTTTGCAGGGTGATGCGCTGAATTTTCGTACCTAATGATGAGGTACGGAAGGTGACGGTGGAATTGAGGGCGTTAGCACCGAGCATGTCGTATTGTTCTTTGCCACCTTCTCCATAGCTCTTCACTTGCAGGCTGTTGGCTGCTGGGAGTTGTGCCATTTCCACACGGATTCCTTTGTAGTCGGAAAGGTTGATGGTGGAGGTGCAGAGGTTGAGTTCTTGCCAATCGCCTGTGTAGGTGATGTGGTAGGTGATGTCGAAATCATCAATAGTAGGGAATGCACCCTTGAAACTACTGCCATGGTATGCCTTCACGATACGCTCTGCCAGGTCGGCTTGTGAGAAAGCGGGAAGAGAGCGGATACTGCCATCTGAGAGTCCCATCCAAAAGAAGGTGCCTATACCGTTTTCTTTGGCTGTCTGCACGAAATAATCCACGAACTGAAAGAGTGTGGAACGGTTCGACTGATAATCAGCACCCGTATCGCTGGTTCCCCATTCACCGATGATGACGGGGGCTCCCTTTGCTACGAGGTGGGTTTTCAGTGAGGAAATCATGTCGTTCACTTCGTTCTTGACAGAAGAGAGTGGACTGATGGTAGGGTAGCTATGCACTTGGAAAATGATGTGTCCTGCTCCCGCTGCGTCGGTAGGCTGTTTCATCTCCTTCAGGGGATCTTTGAGATGGTTGTTCCATGTGCCACCACCCGAACAAGCTCCATAAGTGTTCACAACGAGGTTTCGCTTTGCGTTGTTGCCACCTGTGGCTCGAACCACATCTACGAAACTCTGTGCATAGCTGTTGATGGCATTGTAGGAGGAACGCGCTGAGTTGGCATCGTATTTGGAAGGGGAAGCGAAAGAAGCAAAGCACCATGAGTTGTAGGTGTCAAGCATTTCGTTATAGCTCTCAAAAAGGAGTTTTTCGCCGTAATCCTTGAATTCGGTAGCTATCTGCTGCCAAAGCTTTTCGTATCGTTCACGTACATTATTATATATACTCTCGTCTGCCTTGAGCCATGATTTGTAGCTGCCTTCGTCGGCACCCGTGTCGTGATGTACGTTGAGAATGCAGTAGAGTCCTGCATCCAAGACGTAATCCACAATCTCGTGCACACGTTTCATCCATTCTGCATCGACGTTACCAGCGGTGTCCATGTGTGGAAACCATGTCACAGGTACTCGGATGGCTCCAAATCCTGCATTTTTCATCATGGACATCAGTTCGGGTTTGGTGATGGGTTGCCCCCAGTAGGTTTCCGATTGCACGATATTGGGCATTCGACTGCCGTTATGGGCATCGAGAGTGTTACCCAAATTCCATCCCACACCCATGTTGGAAACGGCTTCTGAGGCTGTTTCAAAGGATTGTGCATGAATGAAAAATGAAGAGTGAAGAATGAAGAATGAGGATAAGAGTAATTTTTTAAGCATAAATATAAAGTTGATAGTTAATGTTATTAGAGTGGTTTGATACTGCAAAAATAAGTAAAAAAACTTTACAAACCACTCTTTTATCCATTAACTATCAACTTTTTTAACGTATTTTCTCCAAAACTCCTACAAATCCACCTCGTGGTTGGCAGTGGATATGTGGAGTAGGGTCGGAGGTGTTGATGGTTTCCTCCGTGATTGCCCAAGGCTGTTGTGCGTTTCCACTATCGGTGAAGAATTGCATACGATATTGTCCACGAGGCAGTTGGGAGAATGAAAGAGGAATGGTTTGTGCTTCGTCGAGTCCGTTAATGCCTGCAATGTAATATCGTTTTCCTTTTTGGCGCTGTATCACCACCTTTTCTCCTGGATTGCCCAAAAGCAAACGGGTGTCATCCCATGCCGAAGGGAGTTGAGTGAAGAACTGCTGAACGGCTTCTGGCTGTGCAAGATAACTCTCAGGACGGTCGGCAAGATGCTGGAGTCCCGATTCGAAAAGCACGGTGAGAGCGAGCTCATGGGCATGGGAGGTGATATGAGGATGCTGAGAATCTGAGAATGTGCATGGTGTGTAGTCCATCGGTCCTATCACATTGCGAGTGAAAGGAAGAGTGGCATTGTGTGCTGCAGCACGACGGGTGAGGATAGGGGCATTGTTGTACCATTCTGCTCCATATACTGCTTCTGCCGACATGAAATTAGGATAAGTGCGTTGCCATCCTCGAGGAATGGTAGCACCGTGGAAGTTGACCAGCAGATGGTGCTTGGCAGCACTCTCCAAGAGGTCGATGCAATAGTCCATGGTTTCACGAGTGTCGCCCGAGAAGAAATCGATTTTCACTCCTGCCACTTCCAACGATTCCAACCACGCAAATTCCTTCTCACGGTTTTCGGGAGCATTCAAACGATAGAGTGGACCTCCAGCTCCGTTCGTTGTCCATGCCGTAGAGGAATTGTACCAGAGCAATACCTTCACGTTGCGCTCCTTGGCATAGCGAAGGGCATCGTCGATGGTTCCACCGTTCGTCATCACATCCCATTCCCAGTCGATTAGCACGTATGGCAGATGGAGCGTGGCAGCCATGTCGATATAGCGTTTCACAATTTGATAATCCTTCGAACCTCGGTTGTATGCCCAATAAACCCACGACACGCATCCTGGCTCAATCCAATCTGTGGATGAGAGAGTGGATGGAGGACAAACATCCGTAACGAGTGTGGTTTCCACGATGTCGGCAAGAGAACCAATAGCGATGATTCTCCATGGAGATGCTTCTCCAAAGCTTTCACCTTCCTTCAGGAAAGGAGCCACTCGATAGTCGGTTCCTGAAGCAGTTTGGGTGGTGCGTAGGGCGGAAGCAGCTTGTCCATGTTGAATGTCTGCCTCGGTCATCAAGCTCCACAACTGCTCGCCGTGCTGAAAGAGGGCAGGAAATCCGAAGTGGTTGTGCGACGTGTCGAAAGCTGTGGTGCGTGGATAAAAACGCTCGTACCCCATATCGTATTCCTGCATCCAACGAGGAGTTCCATCAGGAATGCTGATGGTTGTCAGTTCGTCGCCCATCTTGCTTGCCAATTCGTTGGGAAGCAAATAGCGAAGTGCCACACCGTCGTTATAGAGGCGAAGGATGATGCGGGCATCCTTTCCTTCAGCCGTAGTGAAAAGGCAATCGTATTCATTAGCACGGTTGGTGCAGTGGGAACGCTTACCTGTTAGCATCGTGTAATCCTCCTTCACGCTTCTGCGTTTCAGTAATTTCGAAAAGCGCCATGCCTGCTCAGGGGAAGGATTCACACCCTGTTGTGTGATGCCGAGTGCAGAAACATCGAGCACATGTTGCCGTTGTTTATCCTTTCCCACATAGTCAATCTTAAGTTGTGTGGTCTTTGCGCTGTTCGTATCGATACTCAACTGTATTTTCTTGTTGGGAGAACGAAAAGTCTGTGCTTCTGCAAGGATGGCAAATGCCATCAAAAACATCATCATGCTCCCTCTCTGTGATTTATTCATGAAAATTAATCAGGGATTTAAAGGATTAAAAGAAACGTTTAAAGTTTTTTTTCGTTTAAAGTTTAACGTTTAACGAAGTTAGTACGCCTCATACTTCATGCTTCACGCTTCATGTTCTTCTCCTCCCCTCGGGGAGGACGGGTGGGGGCTTTTTATTTAATCAGTACTTGACGTGCCTTCCCATTCTGCTGATTCTTGAGGATGAACATTCCCTTGCGACCTGTCATTTGACGAAGTTTGTCAAAGGCATCATCGTTTGCAGAGAGTTTCATGTCACCCACGTAAGTACCCATGAGCGAGTACACCTTCACCGTCTGTTCTTCGTTGGCGATAATCTCTTCAACACCAGCTGCTTGCACGAGTTTTACGTTGATTTTGTCGATGTTGCAGTATGCATTCGAAATGGTGATGCGGAAGATTTGCTGACCCTCCTCAAGCGGTTTGGTGAAGTTGCCTTTCACAACTCGGTAAGTTTCCCAATCGCCCGTATTAGGTACCGTAATCTTATTGGTGATAGCAGTGACTTTTCCATCTTTCACCACACCGATACGGAAGCCAGAATTGTCAAGACCCGAAGATACTGTTGCCTCGTAGGAGTAAGTGCCTGCTTCAGTGACATTCACTGTGTATTCCAGCCATTCGTCAGCCTGTGTGTAACCAATGCCGTATCCACCATTACCCGTTACAATATCTACGCCACCGTTGTCAGTGCGGTAGTTCACCTTACCTTCATCTTCAGTGTCACTATCGTGATAGCTGAGTCCTTCATCTCCACCGTCGAAATCCTCCACCTCGATAATGCCAGGGAGCGTTTTCACACCTTTGTGTGGAGTGCGTCGCTTCTGCACAACGAGTTGTTTTTCAGCATATTCCGATTCAGCACCAGCTGTATCTACAGCCACTGCACGCAGTTTCACTGTTCCCACTGCCGTTGGCTTGTAGGTACATTCGTAAGGAGCAGCCGTCTTGCGAGCGATACGTGAATCGTTGGCATAGATTTCAACATACTTGATGACATCTTCAGGCAGACTCGTTTTCACACTGATAGTTGTGTTGTCGCCTATCGTTATAGGAGATGGATTGGCTGTGAGCGTAAGTTTCAGGTTTGGATTTATATCCACATGTCTGAATATCACCTTGTCAATATTGCAAGTAGAACCCACAATCGTGATACGGATGATTTGCTTGCCCTCTTCCAATGGAATGAGCAATCTGCCAGTGTTGGCACGATAGGTGTCCCAGCTGTTCTGAGTGACACAGGTAACAGGCAGGGTCTCTGTCAGAGGAACGAGTCCGGCATCTGTGCTCAGCTCTATTTTGAAGGAAGAGTTAGTAACACCCGACGATGCCCAAGCCTCGAAAGCATACACGCCAGCTTGCTTTACATTCACCGTGTATTCCATCCATTCGCCCGAGTTGGTGTAACCGATTGCATAGCCACCATTACCCCTCACGATGTCGATGCCACCATTGTTTGTGCGGTATCCTACTTTCTCCTCATCGTTGGAATCGCTATCATGGAACGTCACTCCTTCGCCGCCCACGTCGAAGTTCTCTGCTTGCAGTGTGCCAGGCAATTCGATTTCTCCAGCAAAAGTGGAACGAGGTTCATGCACTGTGACGTTCGAAATGCGATCCCACATTGCGCCGTCTGTGGCATACACCTTTGCCGTGAGTTTCAGCGTTCCTTTCTTGTCTGGTGTGAGAGTCGTGGTATAAGGTGCTTCAGTGAAAGTGGCTTTCAACACGTTGTTGGCATAAAGTTCCACCTTTTCAATGGTTTTTGTTCTCAGCCTTGCACGTACCTCCACGTTCAAATCCTCACCCAATCCTACACGGATGGATGCAGGTTTCACATACAACGACGCCTCCTTCTTATAGCCTCCTTCAAACGGACCCTTCGCTGCGTTTGCAGCATCCGAAGCCATGTATTCTCGGAGCCATGTCATGGCAGGACGGTCCTTGCCATTGCGGATGATACCCGAATTACCATCCGTGGTCCATGTCCTTCCGTAGATATAACCCCACAATGTGATACCAGCCACATAGTCCTGTTCCCACATGTAAGGAATCTGCTCTTTGTAGCGTTGCAATTGGAGGTTGTCGTCCGACGTGCCAATATCGTATTCTGTACTATACATCGGCATTTGCAAGGCATTGTGGATTTCCGTCATAGCCGACTTGAAATTGTTCAACGACATGTCTGTGAGGTCGTGTGATTGGCATCCGTATGCATCGATAGGAGCACCTGCATCGCGAAGTATTCTCACCAAATTAATGAATTCCGTCTTTTGCCACTGGAAGGTATTGTAGTCGTTGTAAATGAGAATGGCATTTGGCCAGCGTTCGTGAGCCATTTCGAAAGCTTTGATAATCCAATCGTAGCCAGTTTTACCGTCACCACCTAATGCATCTTTGTAGCGAGCAGGCTGATGCCCTGGAATCGCCTCATTCACCACGTCGATGAGTGGCAAGTCGGGATAACGCTTTGCTGCGGCATCAAACCATTCTACAATAGCTTTGTATTGTTCCTCCTTCGAAAGATTGTCAATCCATCCTGGATACTGAGCGCCCCAAATCAGGCAATGTAGCTTGCATGGGAATTTATGGTTTTTCGCATAGTTGTAGCAATTGTCAAAACCGCCCCAGTTGAACTGTCCGCGTCGGCTACCTTCCACCGACCCCCATTTCGACTCGTTCTCGGGGGTGATTTGGTTCCAGAGGGATGCAAACGAAATGCCATCTACATCTACTGAATAGCCTGTCGTGATGTTGCCCAAAAACTTGTTAGGATTCTTCGATAGCTGTGCCCATGCCGATTGACTATATCCTCCCATCAGGAGTGCGACAACAGCAACGCACAGATTTCTCTTGGTTTTCTTCTTGAAAAAAGATGTAAAGCCGTTCATGTAAGTGTGAGAATTTAGTGATGATATTCTTTTTTGCAAAGAAACATAGATTCTGCCATATCTGCGTTAACAAATGAAACATATACTATCAATTTTGCAACCTAACGCAGAAACACACATCAGCAAAACATGAATGATTTGCTTTGGCATTAAACTTTCTGATGCGGTGGAGCGTATGAGTGAAGATGGCATTCTCTCAAATTCCTGAAACCCATGTGTTGAACGACTGGGAGAGAAAAGCTTGGAGTGCGGCACGATAGGATGGGTCGAGATCGGTAGTTCTGCCCTGCTGATAAACGTATGGATTGATATGGCGTTTCTTGGCGTTGATTTGCTGGGCATTAGGATGATGCGAACCTATCAGAATCTTTGATAATTGGCAATAGTGCTTCCAATCGGATGCTGTCTGAGGGTGGGATAAGAGACGTGAGATAACATGTTTTTCTGTGGTGTAGAGGTTCTCTTCGGAAATCACTCCGAGCTGGATGGCATTGGCAAGGAGTTCGGCGAGTCGTTGCATAGCATAGCGATCTTCGTCATCAACATAGATTTGAGAGCATTTCAGGGAGAGATGTGCGAATCGGGATGCATTGGCAAGTGTGGAAAACATTAGCTCGGGGACGCCATGTTCATTCTTCCCAACGATGAGGGACTGATAGATTTGTTGTACTGTTTCGAGAGTATCGAGATGATAGGTGATGATATTGCCGAGTGTGTATTCTAAACGGTCTGCAGAAATTTGGGGAGTGTCGTTATCGGCAATGGGATAGAGATGATAGTCTGCCACATCGATGGGTTGCAGGGAGTATTCATGGAGAATTTCGACGATTTCAGAGGAATGGGAAATCATCTCGAGTGTGTGTTCTTCAGTGGATTCCTGTTTTTCATAGTCGCCATGCAGGAAGTCGATGACATGAGCAAAAGTGGGTGTGGCAATGTCGTGGAGCAAGGCTGCAATGCTTTGCTGTATGTCGTGTGTGAAATGCCATACGATGAGTCCTACACCAATGCTGTGCTCATAGCGTGTGTAGCGGCGAATGTTGCGAAAACGTGGAAAGTTGGTGTATTCGCATCCGCAATTCATACCAACACCATCAAGGCGCTGCATGGCGGGAGTAGCTGCAATGCGCTGGATGAAGGAAGGAATGGAGGAATGATAGATTGGAAGCCCCCTCCCATCCTCCCCGAGGGGAGGAGAATACCATCCGGATGGAAGTAAAATACATTCTTCATTCTTCATTTTTAATTCTTCATTCATAGATTAAATAGGTAAGTGTCGTAGCAGATGCCACGTGCTCCGAAACCTTCTTTTTGGAAGATGAGCCCTGAATTGAGGATGGTGCCTGCGGCTTCAGTTGAGATGCCGAAATCGAAGTATGGATGCTCCTCGATGCTGAGCAGAAGTAGGGCAATGAGGTAGTCGAGGGCGCCGACCTGTTTGCCTTCTGGACTCGCTGCCATATATTGCGTGTGGACCACGGTTCCACAATCGAAAAGCCATGTGCCTGCTAAGATTTTGCCTTCAGCATCTTTGGCAAGAAAGAGTTTGATGCGGGAAGGAAAGCGCTCCATGAGGAGTTGCATTTCCTCGGGAGTGTGAACGGGATGCACTTGGTGGTTTGTGTCGAGACATTGGTCAAGAATTTGCCAGAAGGCAAGGATATCGGATGCATCGGTGGATTCCGAAATTTTCAATCCAAATGCCTCTGCCTTTCGGATGCCACTTTTCCTACTTTCTTTGATAGGGAGAGATTTGCCAAGAGGAATGCAGGATGAGATGCCTCGTGCAATGAGGCGAGCATTCTGGCGAAAGAGTGCATAGAGCGGTTCTTCGGATGGATATGTATGATATATATAAGGTGTGGGTTTATAAACAAATCGAGTGGCTCCGAATTTTCGTTTGTAGTAGTCTTTGAGAAGCGCAAACATTTCGAGTACGTCGTCGCAAGAGGTTTTGCGGGAAAGCAACAAGCCACCATAGGTGAGTCCTTGATGGGAATAGATGGTAGAATCCTGCTCGGAATAGTTGGCAGGCAGACATGCAACAGGTTTGTCGCCCTTGAGAAAGAGAAGGGAACAGTCGGTAAAGCGGGCTTGGTGATAGTCCATAAATCGTCTATCGAAGAGGAAGGTACCGTTCTTCGAATCTGCCACTATCTGATTCCAAATGGGAAGCAGGTCAGATGTGTATCGTACAATTTTCATTTTGTGCTTTTGGCTTCGCCGAGCTAAAGGTTTTTGAAATCCTCGTATTTGTTGATGTACCCTTCGCTGTTGTAGGTTTCGGAAGCGAGGACGACACAAATGGTTTGGGGCGAGAAGTTGCGAAGTTCGCACCACACATTTGGCGGAATGAGAATACCCGTTTGGGGTGAGTCCATGTGATAGGTCTTTTTGCTTTTACCATCATCTACCCACATATCAAAACTGCCGCAGACGGGAAACACAATTTCGGCACAAGTGGTATGTGCATGTCCTCCACGGGTTTTGCCCTCAGGCACTCCATAAATCCAGAACACGCGCTCGATGGGGAAGGGAAGTTGCGTGTTTTCAGCAAAGCAGAGTGAACCTCTTGCATCGGTAGCAAGAGGAAGCGTGATGAGTTGGCAATGGAGTTGATTGGATTTTGTGCTCATGTGTGCTTCTGTTTCTATTTAATATGCAAAAATAGGTATTTTTTTGAAAAAGAGAAAATGAGAAAAAGAGAAAATGAGAATTTATTCGAAAATGAGCGAATTACTAAAAATAAAAAAATGATGGATTTGAAGAAAAAAAGTGCGATTTTGTTGGAACAAAAAGAAAATAGAACTATTTTTGCACCATGAACTAAATAACATTCTTTTTTTCTTAAATAAATCGTTAAACTATGGCAAATTACAAAATTGTTGACATTCAAGGCGTTGGTGCCGTTTATGCTGAAAAACTCATTGCTGCTGGTGTGAAAGACACAGACACACTGCTTGAGAAGTGCGCAAAACCTGCTGGCCGCAAGGCATTGGCTGAAGAAACAGGCATTAGCCCTAAGTTGATTCTTACTTGGACAAACCACGTGGACCTTTATCGTATTCAGGGTGTTGGACCTCAGTTTGCTGAATTGCTGGAGGCTGCTGGCGTTGATACGGTGAAGGAATTGAAGCATCGTGTTCCTGCTAATTTGCAGAAGAAATTGGAGGAAGTGAATGCTCAGAAGAATCTGACGAATCGCGTTCCTTCTGAGAAGGAAGTGGAGAAGATGATTGAGCAGGCAAAGGAACTTCCTGCAGTGATGGAATACTAAAGATTCTTACCTTCAAATTTGTCGTGAGAAATTGCATTGACGAAATGTCTTCTTTTTGATGCAATCATTAAAAAAGCCGAGAATGTTGCGTTCTCGGCTTTTTTATTCCTATCACTCCTATGGAAGTTTGATTTCAGTTCCTGGTTCAATCACATCTGGGTTTTCGAAATTGTTCAAGCGAAGGATGGCATCTACGGAATCCTTTGTACCATAGTACATGATTGAAATCTTTGTCAAGTACTCGCCTCGTTCAAGAACATGAATCTTGTATTGCTTCTCAGGTTTTGCTTGCGCAGGGATAGAGTCTGGTACAACTTGCTTCGTTGTTTTCTCAACGTTTTCACCCTGATTGTTAGGTCTCAGGAAGAAATACGCAGCAACAACTGCAGCGAGAAGAACTAAGCCGATGATTAAAGGACGTAAGAAATTCTTTTGGCTTCCTTCATTTTCTTCTGCTTTAGGTTGAGCGGGCTTTGGCTCTTTAGCAGGCTCTGGGGCAACCACTTTTTCCTCCTTTGGTGCAGGAGTAGGAGTTGGCACAGGAGTTGGCTTTGCTTCAGCGATAGGTTCCTTATCCACAAGCTTTGCCTCATTGCTGTTTGCCTTCTCAGCCACAACGGTTTTTCGGTTATTTTCCAACTTGCCAATCAACCTCTCCAACTTTCTGGTTGTTGCTTGGAGAGATTCATAATCGACTCTTGCTGTGCGCATATTTGTTTCAGCAGCTCGCAACGCATCCTTAGCCACATCCACTTTTTCAATGGCAGTTTGCAGATTCTCTTTTGCTAACAGACAGCGTGACTGCGCATCCTTCAGCTTTTCTTTGAGCTCATTTAGACTCTCTGGTGTTGAGATAACATCATCAATTCCTGAAAAATCATCCATAGGTTCTTCTTCTGTAATTTTTTTCTCTAAATATTTTATTAATTCTGCATCAGATAAGGAATCTAAGAACTTCTTATAGGATTGTTCCTCTTCGGTAATGAGTTTATCTAATGATGATTCTTTGTTCTCAATAGGTTCTTCAACAACGTTAGTCTCTTCAACAACGTTGACCTCTTCAATGACTTCCTTTTCTTCATCAACGTTCTTTTCTTCAACCGTAGGAAGTTCGCCCTTGATAGGTTCCTCATCTTTTGGAAGTTCTGAAACGAGGGCTGCAGCAGGTGCAGCGTAGTTCCTTTTCAAGGCTTCATCCCCGTTTGGAAGTTCACCCTTAATGGGTTCCTCATCCTTAGGAAGTTCTGAAACAAAGGCAGCGGCAGGTGCTGCATAATCCTTTTTCGAAACTTCTTCTTCCTTCGTTTCCTGCTCTTCGATTTGAACCTTTTGCTCTGTCGAACTGATTCTCTCTGTCAAACTTTCTTCAACAGTGAAGGACAGTTTCTTAAAGCCTGGAATAACGATGCGTTCACCTGTTTTCACACTAACACTTTCGCGGGCTTCCACATCGACAGCCTTGAAAGTACCCAATCCTTTCACTTTCACAACACCATCCGTGAAGAGACCCTCAATGATAGTGTCAGCGAAAGCGCGAACGAAGGTATCTGAGATTTTCTTTGAAAGTCCAAGTTGTTGTGCTATGGCTTCCGATAAGTTTTGAGCGGTAAGTTTCTGCATAATCAGCCTTTGATTTTATCTTTCAATGTGTTACTTGGTTTATAACCCAATGTGTAGCGTGCAGGAATGATAACGGTTTCCTGGGTGGTAGGGTTATACATTTTTCGCGCAGCTTTCTCTTTCAGTTCAAAGTTTCCAAATCCCTGAAGAGAAACTACATTCCCTTGGCGCACTTCCTCAACGACATTGTCGATGAGGGCGCTCTGAAGTTCTGTTATTTGCTTAGCACTCAAGCCTGTCTTTTTGACTAAGCGCTGTGCGAATTCTTTGTTGTTCATTGATTATGGTTTAAATTCGTTTTGCATATAAATCGAAGTCGTCGGCATCTGTGATTTCCACTGTGTAGAAACTGCCTCGTCGCAGAGTACCATCACTTATCGGTATCAAGACCTCGGGGTCAACCTCTGGAGAATCAAACTCGGTACGTCCCACGTAGTATTCACCTTCTTGTCGATCCACAATGATTTTCATTTTCTGACCGATTTTCTGAGCTTGCACCTCTGCTGAGATTTCCTGCTGGAGTTCCATGAGTTCGGAAAGTCGAGATTGCTTCACCTCTTCTGGTATTTCATCCTTGAAATGCTTGGCAGCGTAGGTACCTTCTTCCTCACAATAGGCAAATGCTCCCATGCGCTCAAACTTTGCCCAGCGGACAAATGCTTTCAACTCCTCAAATTCATCCTCACCTTCTCCAGGGAATCCCACCATCATAGTGGTTCGGATGTGGATGCCTGGCACTTCCTGACGCAACTTCTCAATGAGTTGATAGGTATCTTCTTTGTTGACGTAGCGGCGCATGTTAGAGAGAACATTTGAGCTGACATGCTGAAGGGCAATGTCGAGATATTTGCACACATTCTTCTTTTCACGCATCACTCGTAACAAATCCATCGGAAAGTTCTTTGGATAAGCATAATGCAGGCGAATCCATTTTACTCCCTTGATGTCAGCCATCCGTTCAACGAGTTCTGCAATCTTCTGCTTGCCGTAGATGTCCACGCCATAGTAGGTGAGTTCCTGAGCTATGATTTGAAACTCCTTCACTCCCTTTGCCACAAGATGTTCCACTTCCGCCAATATATCCTCCATGGGGCGAGAATGATGCTTGCCCGTGATGATAGGAATTGCGCAGTATGCACATTTGCGGTCGCATCCTTCTGAAATCTTCAGATAGGCATAGTGCTTGGGAGTTGTGATGCGGCGCTCGTATTCATGTTTTGTGTCGTAGGTCTTCCCCAAGTCCTGAATCAGTTCTGTCCAGTTGAACTTTCCATAGAACTTATCCACTTCGGGAATTTCCTGCCCCAGTTCTTTCAAATAGCGCTCGGAAAGACAGCCCATCACAAAAAGTTTGTTGAGTCTGCCTTCCTTTTTGGCTTCGCAAAAGTCGAGAATCATGTTGATGGATTCTTCCTTTGCGTCACCGATGAATCCGCAAGTGTTGATTACTGCTATCTCACCTTGAGGGTTCTCAGAATCGTGAGTCACACGATAGCCGTTCAACTCCAATTGGCGGATGAGTCGTTCTGAATCCACCAAGTTTTTCGAGCAACCAAGGGTGATGATGTCAACAGTATTTTTTCTCACGTTTATCTTTATTTTTTCTCCTCGCTGAAGAGTGAATCCACAAATTCGCGTCGGTTGAATGCCTGAAGGTCTTCCATGTCTTCGCCCAAGCCGATGTAGCGCACCGGAATCTTGAATTGCTCAGAAATACCAATGACTACGCCTCCCTTAGCAGTGCCATCCAATTTGGTGATTGCCATGGAGGTCACTTTTGTAGCGGCAGTGAATTGCTTGGCTTGCTCAAAGGCGTTCTGTCCTGTAGAACCATCCAGTACGAGCATCACGTCATCGGGACCATCAGGAACAACCTTAGCAATCACATTGCGAATCTTTGTCAATTCGTTCATGAGTCCCACTTTGTTGTGGAGACGTCCTGCTGTATCAATCAGAACCACGTCTGCACCACTTGCCACTGCGGAACTCACCGTGTCGTAGGCTACAGATGCTGGGTCACTTCCCATCTGTTGCTTCACGACAGGAACTCCCACGCGTTCGCCCCAGATGCACAACTGCTCCACGGCGGCAGCACGGAAGGTATCTGCGGCTCCCAGCACCACTTGCTTTCCTGCCTTCTTGAATTGATATGCCAATTTGCCAATCGTCGTGGTTTTTCCAACTCCATTCACTCCCACCACAAGGATGATGTAAGGCTTATGGTCGGTAGGCAGATTGAATCCTTCCGTATCATCGGTGTTGTTTTCAGTGAGTAGGGCAGCGATTTCCTCGCGAAGGATATTGTTCAGCTCGGAAGTGCTGACATATTTGTCGCGAGCCACGCGCTCTTCGATACGGCGGATGATTTCGAGTGTGGTATCGACTCCAACATCAGAAGTGATGAGCACTTCCTCCAAGTTATCAAGCACTTCCTCATCCACTTTCGATTTGCCTGCAATGGCACGGCTTATCTTCGTGAATACGCTTTCCTTGGTCTTTGCAAGTCCACTATCAAGCTTTTCCTTCTTCTTGCTGCTGAAAATGTCGAAAAATCCCATACTTCTACATATCTTTTTGGCGCGTATTTCCATATATATGGTACATACGCGCATAATTCCTCGCAAATTTACATGATTTCTGCCAAATTGCAAAATTATTTGCAATAAAGCAATAAAAAACCTCCCCAAAATTTTTCAGGGAGGTTCATTATCTTACATTTCGTCGGCTTAATTACTTCTTGTTGAGATAGTCCTTAACGCTGTCTGCAGGAACCATCTTCTCGTCGAATGCATAAGCACCAGTCTTAGGTGACTTAAACATACGGATAACCTTTGTGAATGAGCGACTGTCCTTATTCTGGAGAGTAGCGACTGTTTTCTTTGCCATATCTTATGCTGCTTATTTAATCTCCTTGTGTACAGTGACACGCTTAAGGATTGGGTTATACTTCTTGAGCTCCAAACGATCTGGAGTGTTCTTGCGGTTCTTTGTGGTGATGTAACGTGAAGTGCCTGGCAGACCGCTGTCCTTCATTTCTGTGCATTCGAGGATGACCTGCACTCTGTTACCTTTAGCTTTCTTTGCCATATTATTATTTCCTTCGTTTAGAGTTTTTAACCAATGATTTCAATGTCCTTCCAATCAACATAACCCTTAGCAACTGCCTGCTTGAGAGCTGCATCGAGACCGATGCGGTTGATGATGCGAAGACCTGCAGCGCTCACCTTGAGCACAATCCAGCAGTCCTCCTCAACATAGTAGAACTTCTTTGTGAACAAATTGACATCGAAGCTGCGCTTTGTGCGGCGGAGGGAGTGGGAAACGTTGTTTCCAATCATCGATGTCTTACCTGTGATTTGACAAGCTTTTGACATAATCTTATATAAAGTACACCTTGCAGAGAAGAGTAGGGGAACTACCCCGCAATAGCAAAATGTTGAACTTCTTCTTTTTTTGTTTTTAACTTCAAATTAATATCTCGCTTACTCTTCACTATTCAGCTGCAACTGGTTCAACTGAAACTGTGCTGCGGTCGAGGCGTCCCTTCTTGAAAGTTACGATGCCATCAATAAGAGCGTACAATGTGTGGTCGCTACCCATACCAACATTCTTGCCTGGATAGTGCTTTGTGCCACGCTGACGAACGATGATGTTGCCTGCCTTTGCATACTGACCTCCGAAGAGCTTGAGTCCGAGTCGCTTGCTATGTGACTCACGGCCGTTCTTTGAACTACCTACACCTTTCTTATGTGCCATTTCTTAGTTCCTTTCTTTTTTGTTGGTTAAGCGATAACTTGTTTGATTGTGAGCTCAGTGAATTGCTGACGGTGACCGTTGAACTTACGATAACCCTTTCTTCTGCGCTTGTGGAACACAAATACCTTGTCGCCCTTCACGAGTGGACAAACGACTTCGGCAACTACCTTTGCACCCTCAACTGTTGGTGCGCCTACTGTGACTGAGCCATTGTTGTCAACCAACAAGACCTTCTCAAATTCAACAGTCTGCTGAGCCTCTGCATCCTTGATGTGATGCACGAAAAGCTTCTTGCCTTCTTCAGCCTTGAACTGCTGACCGTTAATTTCTACGATTACGTACATTTGTTGTTTTTATTATTTAAACGGGTTTGACCGCGAGGCGAAGCCAGCACGTGGCTCTCTTTTTCCAAGCCTCCTCGGCATAATTATTTACTTGATTCTTCGTTCATCATAGCGCACAATCATTTGTTCATACGTGCGCGTATGGACTAAACTGGCTGCAAAATTACAACTTTTTTATGGACTGGCAAAATCTTTCTATAACTTTTTTCGTTGAATACCACGTTTTTACAAGCAGTGATTTTTCTGCAAGTAGCCTTCCTCTACGAGAACTTCCCAAATTCACAAGTAGATGAAATGAAAAAGGGGGCAAACCATGCCTGATGGTAAGCCCTCTCTTTCCCATTATTTGTGAGATGTATTATTTTGCCTTGTAAGTATAAGTACCAATTGTTGTGGTATTATTATTGTACTCAGCTGTGAAGGTGATGGTGTATGTTGCCTTCCAAGTTTTCTGCTGAGCATCATAGTCTGCAAGGGCAGCTTTAGCTTTCCAATACTCAACGCGATTAATTACGCGATTACTTGGATAAGACTCTTCGAATTCTTCCTTAATACCCTTGTTCTTGAAGATGTTGATGATGGAATTCAGTTCAGAAGTGGTACCAGAAGTGGTGGTTGATGCAAGCTTGTATTTGATAGTCACCTTCTCGCTCTCGTCATCTCCTAGTGGAACATAATTGTATGTGGCTACAGTTCTGGTGCTTCCGCTGTAAGTAGCTGTAACAGTTACTTTGTAAGTGCCCTTCCAGTTCTGCTGGAGCAATTCTGCATTGGCAGCGTCAGCGTGGATTTTCCAATAGTTGATGTTGCTTTGTACATCTGTGAGTTCCTTTTTCTCAGACCAAGATTCCTTGATACCTTCTCTGTTGAATTGGTTCTCAATTTTGCTGATTTCATCTCCTATGACACTTCCAGAAGTGGTGAGATCTCTTTTGTACTGGATTTCTACTCTTTTGTCATCGTCGTCATCGCTACCGCAAGACGTGAAAACGGAACTTGCAAAAACTGAAATGGCAAGAACTGCCATCAGTCCAAAGATTTTCTTAAGATTTTTCATGTTGTTTGTTGTTTTAAATAGAATATGTTTAATTATGAGTTTTTGCGTCGTGCATTATTATTTTGCAACGTTGTGTATCAAATAATACTTGATAAAGTACATGGTTGTAAATGAATTAAGTGCATAATCCGTTGCAAAAATACATAAAAATCGTTTTACCTCAAAATTTCGTGTACTTTTTTCTCTCGCTTCCATTATTTTAATTTCTCCAATTGTAAGGATTTAGATTTGTTTTTCTCACAATCCTTATACAACAAAGTCTTTTGCTATATGGGCTTTTCACATTTCGTATAGTGTTTTCCGAAGTTTTTTTCTGTGGTTTCTGAAAACTCGAATAGGGGATTCATTAGATTGTCGAACTTTCAGAAAATATCTTTTAAACCTTTACTTAAAATTCTTTGAACTTTCATCTAAATATTTTTGAACGTTCATTGTAAAAATTTTGAACGTTCAAAAATTTTTTTCTGAACGTTCAAAAAAATAAAAATGAACGTTCAAAATTTTATAAATGAACGTTCAAAAATTCTGCGAATCCTCAGAGGAACAATTTGAAAGCCCCAACAGTGCATTTTCAAAACCTTTGTGGAGTGTTTTCAAAAGCCCTATAGAGTATTTTCAGAAACGCTGTAACGCTTATTTGAATCCCCAGAAGAATAAAAGTGAAACCGAGGGGGAGTTGATTTGATTCCTTTGGAGAGTTTTTGTGATTTCCTTTGGAGAGTTTTTGTGTTTTCCTTTTGAAAAAAGATTCAGGATGAAAAATGATGTTGCTTTCTGATAGGCAAAATAAAGAGGTTGCACTGCTTGCGCAATGCAACCCCGTAGGTTGTCATCGATTGAATCCTAAAGATGGATTCGTTCAGATGTAAGTTTTTCGCAAATGTGAATTTACGATATTACTTCAAAGAATATGCGAATGGATCCTTCTCGTCACCAGTCTCTTCTACGTTGAGCTTGTCCTCGCGGAGCAACCAACCAAGACCGAGGTTGAAATCCTTTTCAGCGAGTTTTGTAGTCTTCTTAATCTGCTTGTAAGTCAAGCTTGCATTTGCTTCTGCGATAGCATTCCAGATAAGACCTGCAATGTTACCTGCCTTTTCCTGCAACATAATCTTTAAATTGTTTTTATAGATGTTAAACTTTCCTCTTGTTAATTCGAGGCTTACCTTAAAAAATTCGCTGCAAAGTTACTTCTTTTATAAATATGTGCAAAATATTTGCTCCAAAAACTCTGTGCTCGCACACAATTATAACATTATTTAACATTATTTGTGCAGATTCGTTGCAGATAGAGAACGTTTTAAGAAGAAAACATGCGCCACTAAATGATTCCCAAACCGGCACGAATATACATCTGCATCATGGCAATGGCTCTGTCGTTATTTCCGCCATTCGGAATGATGATGTCGGCAAATTGCTTGGTAGGTTCGATAAATTCATCGTGCATAGGTTTGAGCACATTGCGGTATTTGCTGATAAGCATGTCGAGCGGATGTCCCCGTTCTGCTATGTCGCGTTGGATGACACGGAGCAAGCGCTCGTCAGCACCTGCATCGACAAAGATTTTCAGGTCCATCAAGTTACGCAGATTTTTGTCGTAAAGCGCCATGATACCTTCCACGATGATGACATCCTTTGGTTCCACGTGCACTGTTTCTTCCAAGCGAGTGCAGGTGATATAGGAATAAGTTGGTTGCTCAATGGAATGTCCATTGCGCAGTTCTTCAATTTGTTTGGCAAGCAGAGGCCACTCGAATGCGTCGGGATGGTCGAAGTTGGTTTGCTTTCTCACTTCAAGAGGGAGAGACGACTGGTCGTTATAGTAAGAATCCTGTGGGATGACAGCAACGCTATTATCGGGTAATGATTCTATGATTTTTCTCACAACGGTGGTTTTGCCTGAGCCCGTTCCACCTCCAATTCCAATAATTAGCATGGTAATTCAAGTTTTTTAGATGTATTTAAGATAGATTTGATTCGTTTTGCTGACAAATATAGGTGAAATGTTTTGGATTAGCAAGAAAAACCGTAACTTTGTCGTGCTTTATAATATATAATAAGGTGTAGTTGAAGGTAAGGACTACGAAGTACGATGGAAAGTATGGGTAGTTTCAAAAGATTTGAATCATTAAAAATTTCAAGGGATAATATGAAGAAGGTAATTACTGCATATTTGGTGATTTCGCTTTTTGTGTTGGATGTAATGGCGCAATCCCAATCAACAGATTTCTTGATGAAGCTAAAGGCACTTCCTGGTGTTTCAGACATCAAACCACTTGAGAGCGATTTCTTCAAGGAGAAATACGTGATGAAAATTCAGCAGAATCTTGATGGCGATGATGCATCGAAGGGTGTGTTCAATCAGCGTATCATTGTGGGTTTGAGAGGATTAGACCGTCCTACCGTGATAGTTACAGAAGGTTATTTTGCACACTATGCCCTGTATCCTTCTTATAAAGAAGAACTCTGTCAATTGTTCGATGCCAATGTGGTGGTGTGCGAGTATCGATATTTTGCGGAATCTGTTCCGGAGATTGTTTCAAGTACGAATAATGCTTCTGCTTGGGATTATCTCACGGTAGATAACTCGCTTCGGGATATTCATCATGTACGCCAGACGATAGGTCAAATATTCAAAGGAAAATGGGTGAGCACGGGTATCAGTAAGGGCGGACAGACCACGATGTTCTATCGTGCCACTTATCCTGATGATGTGGATGTGAGTGTGAGTTATGTGGCTCCTTTGAATAAATCGGTGGAGGATGGACGTCATGAGCCGTTCCTTGCCAAGAAAGTAGGTACAAAGGACGAGCGCAACGAAGTGTTCGATGCTCAGGAAGAGTTGATGGAGCGCAAGACTCGTCTGCTGCCTCGATTTGAGCAATATGTGAAGGATAAGAATTACCATTTCAGTGTGAGTGCTGCCGATGTGTATGATTTTTGTGTGATGGAATATCCATTTGCACTTTGGCAATGGGGAACGCCCGTTTCCTCCATTCCAGAAGATGATGCTTCGGACGAAGTGTGGTTCAAAAATTTCATGGACGTGTCGAGTCCCGACTATTTTTCTTGTCCAAGCGATTTCACTCCGTTCTTCGTTCAGGCAGCACGTGAATTGGGATATTATGGGTATTCGCGCAAGGGTTTGAAGAAGTGGCAGAGCGTGAAATCGACGAAAGGTTATTTATATCGTATTATGTTGCCTGCTGAACTGAGAGATATTAAGTTCGATAAGACTCTCTATAAGCGCACGGTGAAATATCTGAAGGAAAACGACCCGAAGCATATCTTTATCTACGGAGAAATCGACCCTTGGTCCGCAAGTGGTGTGGCAGGTTGGTTGGATTGTTCCAAAAAGCAGAATATGCGTGTGTATGTGCAGCCTCGGGGCAGTCATCGCGCCCGCATTGGTAACATGCCAGAGGGAATGAAAGCGGAAATTATGTCACGTCTGACAGAATGGCTGAAATAGTTTTGGCAGAATCCTCTAATTGGCACGGGATTTGCACAAATGCATTTCCAAATTATGAAGATAAGGATCATTAGCAAAACAAAAAGAGTAAAGGAAACTCATTAATGAACAACAACTATTCACAAAAAATCACACAAATTCTTCAGTATAGCAAGGAAGAAGCTATTCGCTTGAACAATGATTACATAGGTCCTGAGCATATTATGCTTGGCATCTTGCGCGATGGAGAGAGCAAGGCAATTGATGTGCTTCGTGATAAGTGTCATCTGGATCTTCCTGCTATTAAGAATAGATTGGAATCGCGTTTGCGTAGGGATGTGGATGGCTCTGCTTTCAATTACGCTTCAAAGGATATTGCGTTTAATGATAAGTCGAATGGCGTGTTGCGACTTTGTATTCTTGAATCGAGATTGATGCGCAGCAAGACTGCCGATGTGGAACATCTGTTATTAGCAATTATGAAACAAAAAGATAATCTTCCTGCTTTGATTCTGGAAGATAGCAATGTGAATTATAATCAATTATACGACTATTTTTCTCTGCCAACTCCTGCACCAAAGGCGAATGTGGGTTTTGATGATGAAGAAGATGAGGAAATGGATATTCCTCCACGCAGCCGTGGTGGACAGGGAGAGAATCGTCAGCAAACCACTCGCACTGAGAAGAAAGGCAAAGGTACTGACACACCAGCAATCGACCAGTTTGGTTTCGACCTTACTCGTGCAGCTCGTGAAGGAAAGCTCGACCCTGTGGTGGGACGTGAAAAGGAAATTGAGCGTGTCGCTCAGATTCTTTCTCGCCGCAAGAAGAACAACCCTGTGCTGATTGGTGAGCCAGGTGTGGGAAAGAGTGCTATCGTGGAAGGATTGGCACAGCGCATCAACGAGCGCAAGGTGTCGAGAACCTTGTTCAACAAGCGCCTCATTACGCTCGACATGACAAGCGTTGTGGCTGGTACCAAATATCGTGGACAGTTTGAGGAGCGCATGAAGAGTATCATTGCTGAGCTCAAGGCTAATCCCGACATCATCGTCTTTATCGATGAAATCCACACCTTGGTAGGTGCTGGAAACCAGGCAGGTACGATGGATGCTGCCAACATGATGAAGCCTGCTCTTTCACGTGGTGAATTGCAATGCATCGGTGCTACCACACTGGATGAGTATCGCAAGTCGATTGAGAAGGATGGTGCACTGGAGCGTCGTTTCCAGAAGATTATTGTGGAACCAACCACGATGGAGGAAACACTCGAGATTCTGCATAATATCAAAGATAGATACGAGGAGCATCATAATGTCACTTACACGGAAGAGGCTCTTCAGGCTTGTGTGAAACTCACAGAGCGCTATGTTACCGACCGTCATTTCCCTGACAAGGCGATTGATGCTTTGGATGAGGCTGGTTCGCGCGTACATATTAATAATGTAAATGTTCCGAAGGAAATCGAAGACAAGGAGAAAGCCATTGCGGAGGCAAATGCCAACAAGGAAATGGCGGTGAAGAACCAGAACTACGAGTTGGCTGCCAACTACCGTGACCGCGTGGTTCACCTTGAGAACGAGTTGGAGGAGATGCGTGCGCAGTGGGAGGCTTCTCTGGTGGAGAACCGAGAGACAGTCGATGAAGAGAAGGTGGCTGAAACCGTTGCGCTCATGACAGGTATTCCTGTGCAGCGCATGGCAGCAGCCGAGGGAATCCGCATGAAGGGCATGAAGAGCGAACTGAAATCAAAGGTCATCGGTCAGGACCAAGCCATCGACAAGTTGGTGTCAGCCATTCAGCGCAGTAGAGTGGGGTTGAACGATCCAAATCGTCCTATCGGCACTTTCATGTTCTTGGGTCCTACGGGAGTCGGAAAGACCTACCTTGCCAAGAAGTTGGCTGAGCACATGTTCGGCACTTCGGATGCCTTGATTCGTATCGACATGTCGGAATACATGGAGAAGTTCACCGTGAGCCGATTGGTGGGAGCCCCTCCAGGCTACGTGGGTTACGAAGAAGGAGGTATGCTCACCGAGCGTGTTCGCCGCAAGCCTTATTCCATCGTGCTGTTAGATGAGATTGAGAAGGCGCATCCTGATGTGTTTAATATCCTCTTGCAAGTGATGGACGATGGACGTCTGACGGATTCAAATGGACGCACCGTTGATTTCCGTAACACAGTGATTATCATGACTTCCAATGCTGGTACACGCCAGTTGAAGGAATTTGGACGTGGTGTAGGATTTGCCGCTATGCAGGGAGTGAATGACAAGGAAATGTCGCGCTCCGTAGTTCGCAAGGCACTCGAAAAGCTCTTTGCTCCTGAGTTCCTCAACCGTATCGACGAAATCATCACGTTCGACCAACTCGAACTGGATGCCATCATCACCATCATCGACCAGGAAATCAATCCGCTCCAGCAGCGCATCGAGAACCTCGGTTTCCATTTCTCCATCGATGCCGAAACCAAACGATTCATTGCTGAAAAGGGTTACGACAAGCAGTTTGGCGCACGTCCACTTCGCCGTGCCATCCAGTCGCACCTTGAGGATGGACTTTCCGAACTGATTGTAGAAAACGACCTCGAGGCAGGTAGCACTATCATTGCCAAACTCAATGATGCAAAAGACAAGGTCGTCTTCGAAGTGATAAAGAACGAGTGATAGATTAAAGATACAGTAAATATCAAAAAGTGCTCCACCAAATAAACGATGGGGCACTTTTTGTGTTTAGGTGTGGTAAAAAGAATGATGTGCTTTATGGTTACAGCAAAAATGAAAAATGGCGAAGTGCTACTATTTTTGTCTTGGCTGGTAAAGTTTATCTACGATTCATACTTCATTTTGACTCCTTTTTAGTACATTTGCACTCACATACTCTAAAATGTGTTGTACTTTATGCCACAAGAAATTCAAAATAAAGCTGAATACATTGTCATTTTCATCAGCGAGTTTGCTCGCCGCTTTGGTTTGTCAGCGTTGCAAGCTTATCGTTACTTGAATCGCTATAAGGCTATCGACTTTCTGGATGAATATTATAACATTGCTCATACCCAAAGTTTTGAGGACATGGTGCAGAATATGGCAGGGTACTGCCAACGTCATGGAGGGGAATTGTCTATGGGCCTATCGCAAACGATAAGGTCGGAGCACAAATCCGTAATGTCATAGAGCGGAACATCAATATGGACACTTTTCTCGAAAGGTTGAAATACATGAAAGGAATAACCTTTCAGTATTTCTTTGGAAGCGAGAAATCTATTAAAATGCTGAAACGCCTATGAGCACAATAGACTATATGAATGAATGCACTGTACGCGACCTCGTACTGATGTTAATTGAAGAACGTGAAATGTCGCTTCACGAAGCGTTGGACACGGTCTATAACTCTGAGACATACGCCAAATTAACTGACCCCACAACGGGACTCTATTTCCAAAGTCCTGTTTACATCTACTGTTATCTTGACAGGGAACTTGCTACTGGCAAGATGTTTGATACTGCTCAAAATGCGGTTTCCAAGTAAGAATGTATAATCACTAAAGAGAAAATCCAAAGGAGAGATAAAGGATAGTAGAAGATAAGGCAGCACCATCATTGCCAAACTCAACGAGGCAAAGGACAAGGTTATCTTCGAAATGATGAAGAACGAGTAGCGACGTTTTGAAATACAATAGAACTTTAGATGCAATGAATATGAGAAAGTGCTCCACCAATTAGTTGATGGGGCACTTTCTGTGTATAGATGGGGCAAAGGGAATGACAGATTATTTCATCATAAAAACAGAAATATGATGTTTTTTGTGATAATTTTGCGTGGAAAGGATTTGTTTCTCCGATAATTGTTGTATCTTTACAACCAAGTTTAATAAAACAAATATGCCAATGAATAGATAAACGATAAAAAGTAATAGAACATAAGACAGAACGTCCACTTTTGATTCTTGTTTTCCGACAATTGGGGAATTGAAAGAAAATGTAGCAAGAACTGAAGTAGATTGTTCACGCCGTTCGGCGTGGGCATTTACTCGTTTAAGCTACAAAGGCCATCCCCAATGCCTCGGAAAACGTAAGCGAAGTAGATTACTTGATTTCCATTACCATTGGAATCAGACTTCAAGGATGGATATACGTTAGAAGATTTGTATAGGGAGTTCGGGAAAAAGAAATCTTTGGCATATCGATTAAAGTCGGCTCTCAAAAAGAGGAACATCAAAACCTTGGAGGATTTTCTTTTACTCACATCAGGCGAACTGTTGGAATTGGAAGGAGTTTTCTATGATACATTGCTTCGCACTAAAAAAGGCATTGAGTAGATTTTGAATAACATGGTAACAACCACATGATTGATACCTTTATGAGAGAAAATCTTTTATTACGGTTTGAGCCTCTGAGTAGGACATAAAAAAGCTTCTGTTTTCTGGTAAATATCTATCAAAAGATGGGTACAATTGACTATGTTTTTCTACTCCTCTTTTGACATTTTTCTTTTCGTTAATTTTTACATTCTTGTGATAATCATCTAACACGTCAGCAAACTTAATTTTCTTTTCTTTAAATTTGTATTGCATATTGAACAAACAGTCAAGACCAATAACTGTTAAAGGGCGAATCCTGCGATTTATAGATTCCTCCTTGGGCTTAACAATCTCATTAAACTTAATGGATAGATAGTGATTTAGTCCATTTAATCTGTATTTGTAATCTGTATAGATAATTATAGGGTAAATATTTAGCTTTTTGTTATAAGGAAATCCAAATCCTTTGTATCCATTATTAGTGTAAGTTCTTATGTTAGCATCTAATTGTTTGATTGCTTTCTTCTTTCCTTTATTAGACTGGATGAAATTTCTATTCATGTGGTTCTCAATAATTGCATAATCAAATGATTCCATTACATCTTCCCCCATTAAATTGTCCTTCAATTCCAATATAAACAAATTATTACCAATTTTAAATATCGCATCAGGAATTCCTTTGTTCCCATCATCAAAAGCAGAACATTGCCAAGAATTAGAAAATGCCGTCATCAGCACTTTCTTGAATAAAGTATGTTCAATTATTATCCCACAATCTTTTTTTATGCCCTGAATTCCACTTTCATTTAGTTTGTTTTTTAGTGCCATAAAAACACCAATGAAAATCTGACTCAACAGATAGTTCCAATGAATAACATAATAGTCCCCATTATAATAATATACAGGATGTGATTTCAAATCCAAATACGTGTCTGGTATAATACTATTAGCAGTTAATGGAGCAAATAGACTTTGGCTCAGGTCATTTCCCTTGATTCCTGCTTTTAAGATTCCATCATTAGTATAACTAGTAATGTAATCCAAAAAGAAAATCGTCAATGAACTAGCATATGTACGATAGCTATCAAATCCTCTCTCTTTAAAGAAATCAGTTACTATGCTTTCTGCATTAGGGTACCTATTGACAATTCCTTCTACAAAAGATTTGATACGAAACATTTCATATTCTATACAGAGAACTTCATTCACATCTGTTTCCTGCAATAATATCGGCCAGAATAGTTTTTCGTATGCGAATACATCATTTGGTGTGATAGAATCAATAACTTTTTGAATGTTATCAATTGAATGGATTCGCCTTTCATTGGCTATTAAGATAAGTTTTAAGTATAATAGTTGTTCACTAACAGACAAAGACAGATTATCGCATGGACCATTTTTATATTTGAACAACATACGGTACAACTCCATTAATGTAAAGTTGTTGAAATTCAATGTTTTCTGGTTATGCGATAAGAGCCATCCATGTATTTTAATTCCATCTTCTGTACCAAATATAGCTTCTTTAAACTCCATCATTATTTCTTCTTGTACATAATCACCTTTTATATGACTTGCATAAAGCAAAGTAGAAATAGAAGTAGTGAAAACAATAAATTTCTCTGCTAATCCATCTTGAGAAAGATTGGCTATTATTTCTTCTTGTCCGTTTTTGAATATCTCGGGATAAGTTGGAAAAATGGAAAATGATGATTTAGTTATAAGCATATAAGATTCTGAATTATCTTCTGTGATTATTAAGTGTTCTTTCGATTCTCAAAGAATTAACAAAAACATCTTCCATATCTTTCATCTTCTCGCAGAAGTCTGAATAAGAAGATGCTGATTTACTAATCTCAATACCGAAAATAGAGAGTGTGGAAGTACTATCCTTTAGCTGTGAGGTTGGCACCTTTTTCTGTTTCTGTTCCAAGGGCACAACAAAACCACCTCTGTTTGTATGGAGTGCATTGATATAGGCAATAATCTGATGTACATCATCACGGTCAACTTTTGAAACTTTATCATAACTACCAAGTCGTTTATACTTAGCGTCTAGCACAAAGTCATTATTATAGAAGTCTGGATAACGAACACCACTATGGTCATCGAAAAGATAGATTCCTCCTTGATGCGACTTGTTCTTAGGATGAGAAAATCCAATCTCGCTCAGAATGGTATTTACATATTCTTCCCAAAGCCAAGCCCCGTCAAACAGAATGCCACAAATTTCATCGTCGCTCTCACCATACTTCACCTCTTCCATTCTAAGAATTTGGAGGCAGAGTTTTTGCAGAGGGCGATACTCAGTATAGTAAGGGTGAATTTTCATTCGGAGGTTCTTGCTCATAATACTTCTACGTCCATTTTTGTTATATGAAGGAGTATGCTCGAAAATGGTTTTTACATTCTCAATAGTTTCTCGGTCGATGTTCAGGACAGTTTGTCCAAACTTCTTGGTTTTCATATACTCAATTGTATGACGGATGAGTTCTGTCACGTTGTTATCATGGTTATACTCTCTGGTTTTGTAGGCAATATTCCCAACAAATGGAATATTTCTTGTAATATGCCGTCCTATATCTATTATTCCTTTAATATTTGCATCATTATGTTGAAAATTTTGGTAGTCTCTAAATACACCCTGACGCAAAGCCGATTTTAAGAAAAATGGGAACATGAATAAGATAAAGTCGAAAACGTCCTCCAACTCTTTGTTGTGACTAAGGTTATAGAGGTTAAACGACAGAACCTTCTGAAGCATGTAGTGTAGAAAGAAGTCACCACGACCGACATCAAATCTCGATTTTATCTTAATTTTAAGGTCACCAACACCAATAAAGCCCATTACATTACCAGTGCTGATGCGAACCTTCTCTGGATTATCAGTGTTCAAAATGTTCATGATAGAAGATTCACCTATTCCGTCTTCTGATGCTTCTAAGCTATTGGGGAAGACAAGAATACTCTCGTTCTCACGACATAAATCAGCTATTGTCTTATTGGCGATAGGGAACAAGGCAGCCACATCTCTTCTTTGGAATACTCCTGCATCGGGGTGTTCGATGTTGTTGTCAATTAGGTTAATCTTCATCTATCAACTCTGTTGTTGTGCCTGTCGCATTTTTTGTGTTCATGTTAAAATAAACTTTGTTAAACTTATCAAGAATATCTTTTGCTCTACGGAATCCACGAAGATATTCTTTCAAAAGGGGCTCTATGTTCATCTTCCACAGTTTATTGAAATCTCCACCATTTTCACCGAGTTTGAGGTAATAAGCTGGTCCAATCATAAAGGCAGCCCCAAGATTTTCGGTTTCCTCAATTGCTTTATTTAAACGATTCATAGTAGCCTTAGCTTCTGTTGCACAATTCAATGTGTCAAGCATATATTCAGTGTCGGTTGGAGTAATTTCTTTCCATGTAAAACGTCTACGCATAGCAAAGTCCATAGTTTCTACCGAACGGTCTATGTCATTCATTGTACCAATGATATAAACATTTTTGGGGACATAGAAACCATCTATAAAAAAATCTTCATCATCAACAATCAGATTTTGATATTGAGTATAGACCTTGCCTCTTTCACCCCTATAACTAGGATCTATTGAATAGAATAGTTCTCCAAAAATTTTTGACACCTCTCCTCTGTTGATTTCATCAATAATAAATACAAACTTATTTGAAAACGGAATTGTATTATCTTCTTTAGCTCTTTTCAACAATTCTTCTATAATGGGTTTTATGTAGAATTCCACATACTTACCTTCAATATTACTATTTGCGATGATTTCATTAAATCCTTCTTTAGTAGCTTTTGAAGGCCAGTCTTCTGGATATGTCAAAAAATGTTCAAATACCACTCTTATTTTATCAAAATTCAAACCTTTCTTTTGCTCGTTTTTTGTTTGGGTATTTACGTTATTTATAGTTATTCTCAGACTATTATCCACTAATCGTACAATATAATGATAATTAGTTGTATCAAAATTTAATTTTCCATCTCTTATATCTCTTGCAATTCCATCATAAAGCTTATAAAACATTTGATTATATTGAATTGCATCTTTACAAAATTTTTTGAATATTCCATCTTTCCTTTCAACCCTTATCATTCCACTTCCATCATTTATGGGCCTCAGACCTTCAACAAAATCTGAGTAATCATATGATGGGTGAAATTGGACGAACCCAACTTTGGCCCCCATTTCTTCAGCAATGGCCTTCGCTATATAAGTTTTCCCCGTACCTGGAGCACCAGTTAGGATAAGATTTTTATTGCTCTCTAATAACTCTATGTATTCTTGGTATTTATTCTCCTGCATAGTTTCTTGATAATTAGAAATTGCATTTTTATATTATGATTGCATGGTCGTCTTTATTTCTTCTTAAAAACTCCTAATATGGTCTGAATAGCCCGATCAATAGGGTTGTTTGTTTTAAATATATAGTTACAAAGATAGCGAAAAATCTTAAATTGATATTACATGAAACTTACAAATAATACTAAAGAGATAAATATTTAATAATTTTAAGCCCTAGAAGATATACATAAATGAGGAGAATTCTTCATGTCAGCAGGCAAAGCAGATGGCAGGCAATATCAGTTCCACCACGTCTGACGTTTAGTTCCCAAGAATAATGTTGACGAGTGCTACCACATCTGAGATGTCGATATTTTTGTCATCGTTCATGTCGCCATATTTTGGTACGTTCGTGAGAGAGTTGTTACCAAGGATGTAGTTTACCATCAGAACCACATCGGAAATGTCAACATTGCCGTCGAGATTGACATCACCTTTCAGTCCAGAAAGTTCGATGTTGGAGATTGTGTAGCTGTTGCTGGTGGCATTGTTGTCAAATGTCACATTGAAAACCAGATAGACGATAGCCGTGTTGTCGTTTATGTCTCTGTATTTCAAGGCTTCACGGATGGTGCGACGGGTGCCATCACTATTGGCATTAGGATATTGTCCTACCGTTACCGATTTGTTGCTTTTCGTGAATTCTGCATAAACTACGGTGTTATTGCCATAAACGGCTGCATTGCCGTTGGGTTGGAACCAATGTCCGAAGTCGGGATTGGTGGTTCGTCCTATTTCTTGCAGACTGCCATCAGCATTAGCGGCATAGTTCATGATTTGTCCTTTTTCGGGACCGTTGGAGCTGTAATCTACAACTCTTCTGAAAATGTCGTCGCTTCCCAGTTGGTACGCAGTACCGATGGCGGCGATGTCGGAAGCATTGAAGGTGATGGTGGCACCGCTGTAATCACTTGCTGGACGAAGTGTCACATCGTAGGTAATAGTGGCATTGGCAATGGCACGTCCATCGAGAGTTGGCTCGCCCAGAATGTCGGTGTTGACAAACTCTACTTGGTAAGGCCATTGGTCGTCGTTCTCTACGTTTTCATCCCATTTGTGTTGTATGTAAGTGCTTGGAGTTGGTGCTACGACAAGCCACATTCTTGATGCGTTTGCGGGTACATTCATGGTGATGTTTTCTGTCTGTTCTCCTGTTCCTGTGCAGTGGATGGTATTATCGTCGAAATACTCACGCGTGCCATCTTTCTTCAGGACGACATAACCGACTCGGAATCCGCGTGCCGAAGCAGCAACAGCAGGGTTGTAGGTTGTTCTGCCCGAAGATGTATAGACTGATGTGCCGTCGAGATATTCCGCTGGGTCGCCAGTGGCAAGGGCACAACCAGGTGTAAGGGCAGTGAACTTTGTCGTAATGGTCGTTCCCGAGGACGGAACGTTGAGCGGAATCACATTGAATCCAGTGCTTTGCGGACAACTGCTGTATGCCACTTGATATTTGCCAGCAGAAAGCTTCACTTTGTTGAAATTGAATTTTCCGATGTAGCTATCCAAAAGATAAGGTTTACAGAAATCCAAGTCGTAGGTTGCAGCATGCATAGCAAAATCAAAATGCAGTTTATAGAGCTCCTCCACACTCAAGTTCTTACAATCCATGAGCACCTGATTGAAATCCTTGATGTCAGTTTCATGTGTGTTCCAAACCTTTGCAATGGTCTGAATATCATTGTATTTCTCTACGAGGTAGATGAGAAACATATAAGATTGGTAGCGATGCCATTCGTGAGTGAAAGCGTAGTTGTGGGACTTTTGGAAAATATCGACAGTTCCACTTTCTGTAAACACTTCATTGGGATAGGATTGCAGGGCTTGCCAATTGGCAGTAGTTTCCCAAATCGTAGCACCATTCCCTATGGCACCATGAAACCCTGTGTTACAACTCAAATTAGTGCCATGATTGTAATCTTCTGCATAGCACATATAGTGGAAGGAGTGTCCTACTTCATGAGCAAGTGCAGAACCTGCTGGTTTGCAAGTGGAAGGACTGAGCCAAAGTGCAGACACTTGGAAATCGTAGCCTGCTCCGTAGCAAATCCAATCGCTTGAGTAATTCATCAGAATCATCAACTTGTATTTCTTCAGATTTGATGTCTCGGGATTGACAAATCCAAGTTGAGAGCATTCCAGTTCATAAAATGCTTCTGCTTTTGCAAGGATGTCATCCACGTCGATTGTCATATCAACGCCATTCAGTGAAGGAGCATTACTTGGGTTATTGCCAAATCCCTTTTGCCAAAAGATAATGCAATTTTCGCTTTGCTTACTTCTACTGAAAGACCATTGCAAGTTCGTGTTTCCATCTTCAATATATTCTTTCGTTGAGGAATTGTACTCCCATCCTCTTGGAATATAGACAGTTTTTGCCGCATTTGCAAATGATGCAGTGAGGAAAAGCAAGATGAATGAAATGGCTTTGTTAAAATGATGAGACTCTTTCATGGCTGAAAAAAATTGTTTTATAGCTGCAAATGTAGTGATTTTTCTGTTTATTCTATTCCTTTTTGATTTGATTTTACTCAAAAAAAAGCATTCGCTTCTTGCTTCAGAATATGTTTTGTCCATGTCAACTTAAAATCTTTGTATTTAGATGTCAGAGTGGAAAAAAAATCGTAACTTTGCATTTTTGAAAGGATTTTAAAAAGATGGTATTCTCTTTTGGGAGAATGTATCTTGTAAAAGATGTATTGGAATAACTCAATTTTATGAATAAAATAGTAAAAGGAACGCTCATCGGATTGGTAGCGTTGGGTGCAGTTGCTGCAGGAGCCATTTATTATGCCATTGGTCCTAATTTGACCAATGAACAGAAGGAATATGTGTATGTGGATGAGGATGATAATTTGGATTCCGTGATGAATAAGGTGGAATCCTTGGCACATCCAAAGACGATGTTGGGATTCAAGGCATTGGCTTCACATGGTAAATACGGAGATAGAATCCGTACAGGACGTTATGCCATCAATCCCGACATGACAATGTTGCAATTGTTCCGAGACTTGCGTAATCATCAACAAGAATCCATCAAATTGGTGGTTCCTACCACTCGTACTTTGGCAGATTTTGCAGGACGATTGACAAAGAACTTGATGATAGATTCTTTGGCATTGGTAAAGGCTCTCACTGATGAAAAAGTGAGTGCGGAATTCGGATTGACACAGCAAACCATGCCATCGTTGATTATACCGAACACTTATGAAGTGTTGTGGGATATGTCCGTCGATGATTTCATGCAGCGTATGAAGAAAGAGCACGATAAGTTCTGGAATTCAGAGCGTTTGGCAAAGGCGAAGGCACACAATCTCGACCCTGTGCAAGTCGCTACTTTGGCAAGTATCGTGGATTCAGAGAGTGCTTATAATCCTGAAAAACCTCGCATTGCAGGTCTTTATCTGAATCGTCTGAAACTGAATATGGCTTTGCAGAGTGACCCAACTGTCATCTATGCAGTTGGTGATTTTTCTATTCGTCGTGTGCTGAATGTGCACCTCAATGCCGATTCCCCTTACAATACATACAAGCATTTGGGCCTTCCTCCTGGACCTATTCGCATCCCTTCGGTGGCAGGTCTGGAAGCCGTTTTAAATGCTGAGGAGCATGGGTATCTTTACATGTGTGCCAAGGAAGATTTCTCAGGCTCTCATAATTTTGCCACTACATTTGCCCAGCATGCTGCCAATGCTCGTAAATACACCCAGGCACTGACACGTAGGGGAATTATGAAGTGATAATTCCAATAGCCAAATTCATTTCTCATTTTCTCATTCTCAAAAGATGGATCTCTCAGAACTCATAAACGATAGAAGCAAATTGAATCACAGCACTTTGGCTGAGCTCAGTAAAATGGTGGAGGATTATCCGTTCCATCAAACGGCTCGTCTCCTTTATGTTGCCAATCTCTTTGCTGTTCGTGACAAGTCATTTGGTGATGAACTCAGAAAGGCAAGTGTATTGGTGCCCGACCGAGTTGCCCTTTTTCAGATGTTTGAAGGAATACATTATGAAGTTGAGCGTCAGAAAGAGAGTGAAACCGTGGAGAATTCGATTGTTACAGAAGGAGATGATCGAACTGTGAATCTCATTGATAACTTTTTGCAATCGCAGATTCCTCCTACGGAAGCATCTGAAAATGGCAATACGCTGCCTCATGATGTACCAACCATTGCTGAGGTAACTTCTGATTATGCCACTTTCCTCGAAATGCAAGATATACAGGCACTTGAAACAGAAACACCTACTTTGCAAGGAGCGGAACTCATTGATAATTTCATCAAGGAAACAAGTGGTAGGCAGCGTTATGAGATGCCAGAAATCAATGATGAAGATGAGCTTGGAATTCTTAATAATGACTACAACGAAACGGTGGATGATGATTTATACAATGAGAAAATCGTGAGTATTTTGATAAAACAAGGTCGTTATGAGCAGGCTTTGGAAATAATAAATAAAATTTGTTTGAATAATCCAGAAAAAAACACTACCTTTGCAACTCAAATGCGGCTTCTTGAAGTCGTTGTTGGGCACAATGCCCAAGACAAGCATTGAAAATCAGAAATTCTAAAGCTTTTAAAAATGTATACATTAATTATTGTACTTATTCTTTTGGCATCAGTATTGATGGTCGGAATCGTTCTCATTCAGGAGAGCAAAGGCGGTGGCTTGGCATCAGGTTTCTCCGCATCAAATCAGATTATGGGCGTTCGCAAGACAACGGACTTTCTTGAGAAAGCTACTTGGGGACTCGCTATTGCAATGGTTGTGTTGAGCGTTGTTTCTTCTGCTTTCATCACCAAGACAACAGTTGAGGAGAATCCTCTCATCGAGCAGAGTGCACCTGCACAGACTGATGCTCAGAACGTTCCTTCTTTCCCTGCTTCCGGCGCAGCTGAAGCTCCTGCTGAAGCACCAGCAAAATAAAACGAAAACGAAAAAGAGATTTCTTCTATCTCCCCTCTACGAAACATTTTATATTTAATATACACAAAAAACTGCCAACGCTCACAGCGCTGGCAGTTTTTTTTAGTCTGGCCCCCCACCGACTCCCCCGAGGGGGAGAGAAGAAAGTGAAGAGTGAGAAGTGAAGAGTGAAAAGTGAAGAGTTGCCGTCCGGATGGCATTTTTCCCTTTTCCTTTTTCCTTCTCCTCAAGGGAGAGTAGGAGGGGGACCAGAGAATTTATTCTTCTAAGCCGATGTAGAACAGGTTGCAGTTATTTGCCTTTGTTAATTCGTGTGCTCCAGCCTGGAGGGAAATCGTGATTGGAGAACCCACGCTGCCCGTTTTTTTGTTTCCATCTATTTTGATGGTTGGTTCTTCCGTAGGACCGAAGTAGAGCTTGAGAGTGAAGTCTTTGCTGGTTTCGAACTTGACGCTGGTGGATGTCTCCATCTTGAGGCATGTGTCGTAGGTGACACCGTTCACAGTAACAGAACCCTTCGAGTTGGAACCATTACCGGTGACGTCGAAGGCTGCATTGGATGGATTGCCGCTCTTGTCGAAGACACAATAAGTAGGGGCGGAAATCACACCCTCAACGCTTGGATTATCAGGATTGTCTGGGTTGTCAGGATTATCAGGATTTTCACCACCTCCACCGATTTCGTCTTGTCCGAAGATGCCGACGAGAGAAGACTTGTAGGAATCGATTTTCTGTGCCAATTCAGGAATCACTTCGTAGTTCGTGTCTTCCGACTTGCTGAAGGTGAAGGAGAAATCGCCGTGGTTGAGTCGTCCTGCACCATAGTAGCTTGTCACTTGCGATGGCACATCGAGGGTAGCATCAGGTGTGTATTCGTACATGACAGATGCATTGGTGTCGAAATTGTCGTAGTGATAGCCACCAACGAGCGATACGACATTGGCAGGTACCTGCTCGTCGCGGGTGGAAGCCTGATAGAAGTCGAAGCTCTTGTTGTTGGAAGCGTAGGTGATAGGAGTGTAGTTGCTGCTGGAGCCTTTCTCCGTGAAAAGACTGCCATACTCCTTAATCATACCGCCATCTTCACCCGAGAAGGTGCCACTTCCCTTGGCATCTGTGCCCTGGAGGGAAATCATGATTGGGTCTTTCGTAGCACGGAAGTAGTTGTTTTCGGAGAACACACTGGAACCCATCGTGGCTCCAATGCCATATTTCGAGCAACCATCGTAGTAGTTGTTCCAAATGTGAACGCTCATGGAGCGAACGCGAGCATGGCGCGAGTCGCTGTGGTCGAACCAGTTATGATGATAGGTGATGTAGTTAGGACCGCTTTCGTCCTTCATGCCGCACAGGGACGATTTTCCTGTGTCCCAGAAATGGCAGTTGTCGATGGTGACCAATTTGGAATTAGACTTCACGTCGATAGAGCCGTCGCCCTTCGCATGGTCGCCACTGCCTTGCTTTCCATAGAACACATCGATGTGGTGAATCCAGATGTTTGAGTTATCGGTGTCGAGCGAGATGCCATCGTCCATGCAGCGCATGATACCCAAGTTGCGGAATTCCACGCTCTTGCAGTTTCGTACCAAGAAACCGAATCCCTTGATGGTTGCATCCTCGCCGATACCTTCAATGGTGATGTTCAATTCGCTGTCAGCTTTTCTTCCTTTCACCTGAATGCCTTCCGCAGAACTTTCGAATGGGTCGGTGTCGCCATTGTTGATGGTACCGATAACACGAACTGCAAGCGGAACAGTCACATTGCCTTTCTCATAAGCAGCGAGGATAGCTTGAATGCCTTTGAAGGTGCCGCTGTTGAGCTTGGCAGTCACAGTTTTGGCATTGGCTTTTGTGACATACACCACCACGGCATTCTGCTTGAGCGAACCATCGTCGTTGTAGGCTCCTACGCCCGTGTAGTTCTTGTGGGCAAAGCCTATGCGCTGGTAGTTCTTCACGACGATAGCCGTTGCCTCGTTAGCTTGCGCTGTGAGTTCTTGGTTCTCTACGACAGGCACAACTTTCAAGGCGTAGTTGGTGGCTGCTACCAGTCCGACAGCATCAGCGCGTCCGTAGGTGCCGTAGTTTCTGACGAGCTCTGCATCCAACTTCGTCCAGTTGGTATAGCTTCCACCTTTTATATATACAGCATAGTTGCTCACACCTTCCTGCACCTGCCATTCCACGTAGGCAGATTCCAACCAACCCTTCGCCTTGTTGATGAATACCTTGCCTTCTGCATTGGTGAATTCAGCATCTTCACCCTGTTCCGATTTCTTGGCAAAGGAGATGTGGCTGACACTACCCTTGTAGAAGTCGTTGATGCTGGCGTTGAATGGTTTCACGGTGACGTTTTCACCTTCGATGTCGATGCTTTGGAGCGCAGCCGTGTTGTAGTATTTCACGTCGCCGTTCTTCAGAGAAAGATATGCTTGGTTCACACCCAAATTCATTGGAACAGCATTGACGCTAACATCCGTGTCAGGGTCTTCTGGGGTATCACCGCCTCCTTCTTCGCTCACTGCGATGCTATAGACATAAAGTCCGCCCGAGGAAGTGAGGGTGATGTCGCCATCCTCTGTGACAGTTCCCACATCGGTCACTTGCTCAAGGGATGTTTCGTTGAACAAACCCGATACAGGGGTGATGTTCTGCACGTTGATGCCACGAGCCGTTGAACCGCTCGATGATTTGCACACCACGGTGACGGTCTGTCCCGCTTTTAGGTTGGCGATGCGAACATCCACTTTTCCGTTCAGGTTCAGGCAGCCTTTTTTTCCGTCGATGCGAACCACACCATCGGCTGGTGTCTTGCCCGATGCAATGGCAGGAGCCGTGAGGTAGAGTCCCTGCGTGAAGCTCCATGTGCTGCCGTTGGCAGAGAGTTGCTCGTTGTTCAGAGCTTGCTGATAGCTGTATCGATTGTTGGTTTCATCCAAGTACCAGAGTGTGTTGTCGTTCGCCAACTGTGCGAAGGCATCGCTACTTTCCACTTGTGCGAAATCCCAGGTTTGTGCCTGTGCACTGAGTGCCACAAGCGACAGTAATGCTATGAGTATATGATTACGTTTCATGATGGTTCTATCTATTTGGTTTTCTGAAATTTAACAAATTGAGAGCCTGCCTTTAGGATGTATGTTCCCGCAGGGAGTTGCGATACTTGAAGCGTGGTTGTTCCGCCAGTGCTTTGGGCAGACATCATTCGCTGTCCGTTTGCGTTGAAGATAGTGAGATGCGTTCCTTCCTGCAAATTTCCGATGGTGAGTTGTCCGTTCACAACTCCGTGGAAGGTGAATGCATTGCTTTGAAGAGAACTGATGCTTTCAGCGTCCGACGGACTGAAGGCGATAGACACATCGTCCATGTCGGCTGTTTGGGTGAGTCCATCGCTGAAATGCAGCACCACTTGGTCCTTGTCGAATGTGATTTGTACGACTGTCTTCTCTACTGTCTGTCCATTCACAGTAACTGTCTGCTGCGTCTGTGCCACAGCATTCGTTCCGAAGCCTATCAGCAACAGAAGACAGAGAAGGAGGCGTTTTTCCATTTCAAAAACAGTTTTCATATTGATAGTTTATGTAGTTAATGGTTGAATCGTTGCAAATTTAATGTAAAAAAACGAGAAAATCCCCTTTTCCTCTTGATAATTTACTAAAACACACCACTTTCGTACGAATGTAATATGTAACTCATAATTCTATTTGTTTCTCCTCCCCATCATGAGTATTATTCTGCACCATCACGACTCATTCGCTGCACCATCACAACTCATTCGCTGCACCATCACAACTCTTACGCTGCACCATCACGACTTTTACGCTGCACCGTCACAACTATAGTGATGCTATTTTTTTTGTATTTCAACAACTTAGATATATTGCCATATTTCTTTCGGGGAATCGATGATGGGAACGGAGAAGGACTGGAGAAAAGACTTATCGCGGAAACCCCAAGACACTGCAATGCAAGGGATATGGGAGTTCTGGGCAGTTTCTATATCTACTTCGCTATCACCTACATAGATACATGAATCGGGAGAAACTTCCAGTTGTTCCATCGCCTTCAGCACCATGTCGGGATTCGGCTTCCGACGGATGTGGGGCTGCTGCTCTCCGATGGCAAGGTCGATGAGGGTTGGGAAGAAATGCTGATGGAGCTCCTGCACCGCTGCATGGGGTTTGTTGCTTACGATGGCAGTTTTCAGTCCGAGAGCTTTGCACTGCTGAAGGAGAGGGATGATGCCTTCGTAGGGATGCGTCTGGTCGAGGCTATGCAGAAGATAGTGTTGACGGAAAGTGGAGAGGACTTCCTCTTCCAATGTCTTGTCGCTATCTTCGGGTAGGGACTTGTGGATGAGTACCTTTGCTCCGTTGCCGAGGAACTGGCGCACTTCGGATCTGCTTCGTAGAGGTAAAGAAAAAGAGGCAAGCGCATGATTTACGCTTGCCCATAAGTCGTCGAGGGTATCAAGAAGGGTACCATCGAGGTCGAAGATAAAAGACCCACCCCCTTGCCCCTCCCTGTGAGGGAGGGGAAGCCCCCCTCCAACTCCCCCGAGGGGGAGGGGGAAAAGTGAAGAGTGAGAAGTGAAAAGTGAAGAGTTGCCGTCCGGATGGCGTTTTTCATTCTTCATTCTACATTCTTCATTTTTCTCCTCCCCTCGGGGAGGTTTGGAAGGGGCTTTTCTCATTTCTTCTTTTGCTTGACTATCTACTCCCCGCCCTCACAGGGAGGGGAAGGGGGGGAGGGTCCTTTATTTTTTCACTTTCAGCGGTGCTGGTCCGTCGAGGGTAGGAATGACAGGGATGATGGTGCCATCCTTGGCAAAGGTGAGTTTGTCGATGCAGACTTCACGATGGGTGCCAGGACTCATGGAACGCTCGATGTAGTTCTTGTTGATGCGGTGATAGACGATGTACCACTCGTCCTTGCCTGGAATCTGAAGGATGGAGTTGTGGGCAGTGCCGTAGATTCTGTTTTCTGGCACTTGCTGAAGGATGATAGGCTCCTTTGCCACCTCGATTGGTCCGAGAGGCGATTTAGAGGTTCCGTAGCAAACGTGGTAGTTAGGACTGCCCGTGTCATCTACTGACCAAAGGAAATAGTATGTTCCCTTACGATAGAACACGTATGGAGCCTCACGATAAGCGTATGTTTGGAGTGTACCGCCCTTTGGTGTGAGCACCACGGTGGTGCCTGGCTTGAGGCTCGTCATGTCGGCATTCAGTTCTGCCCCTGCCATATAGCCGTTGCCCCAATAGATGTAGTGTTTGCCCGACTTAGGGTCGGTGAATACATCCACATCGATTTGCTGTCCTCCACGCACTCCTTCAGGAAGGTCGCTGATGATTGGTTTGCCGAAATCTACAAATGGACCCACAGGATTGTCGGCAATAGCAACGCCGATTTCCTTGCGTCTGCCTGCATCGGCACTGAAATAGAAGTAGTATTTGTAGGAACCGTCCTTCTGTTTCACTTCCTCAATAGCTGGCGCCCAAGCATTGCCTCGTGCCCATGCCACTTGGTCGCTCTTCACGTCGAGCATGGTGCCTTCGTCCTTCCAGTTGATGAGGTCGGAGGAGGAGAAAACGTTGAACTTATATCCACCCCAGCCAGGATAGCCGTCGGTGGTGGAGTAGATGTAGTATTTCTTGGTTTTGTGGGAATAGAGCACCTCTGGGTCAGCATGGAAACCTGGGAGGATAGGCTGCTTGTAGTTGCCATATTCCTTGAGCAAACGGTCTTTCTCTGCCTGAGTGATAGGGATGATGGTGCCGTGGCGAGGGGTGAACATGCCTTCCGTCTTGGTGTTCTGCACCACTTGGAATGTCTTGAGGTCGGGACTCTTGCAGAACTGATAGTGTCCGTTGCCGTAGCAGTCGTACATGACTATCCAAGAGCTTCCGTCGATGGTTTGGCAAACGCCTACGCCTTCCACTGCTTCATTCGTTTGGTCCACATGTCCATCAATCTTGGTCCACTGGCTTCCGTTGCGCTGTCCTCGCTCAGCAGTGAGTTGCTTGGCAGTTGCTTGGTAGATGCCTCGACCCGATTCACTCTTATAGAAAAGGTGGTAGAGCTGGTCGGCAGGATTGAAGACGATGTCGCCGTCGATGGTGGCAGCACCATTATCGAAGAGGTACTGTGGCTCACCGATGAGGTCGGTGAAGTCGTCGTTCACGTAGGAATAGTAGATGCGGTCGAAGGAGTTAGGGTCGTCTGTGCGAAGGGAGTAGAACACCATGTAGCGCTTAGCCTGATGGTCGTAGATGGTTTCAGGAGCCCACACTCGGATGACATTGCGCCAAGTCTTTGGGTACTTGGTAGGGAAATGGACGGTGGAGTGGGTCCAATGGATGAGGTCGGTAGATTTCATGAGCACCATGCCACGATTGGAACTCCATCCGAGGCTGGATTTCATATCTGTCACCACCATGTAGAAGGTCTTTCCGTCTTCTCCACGAAGGATATGAGGGTCGCGCACGCAGCCAGTGAGGGCAATGGTGTCGCTCTTGATGACGGGAGCACCATAGTTGAGAGGGGTGTAGTTGTAGCCATCATCGCTGAGCGCGTAGCAGATTTGCTCTTGCTCAGGAGCGTTGCCTGTGAAGTAGGTGAAGAGATAGGCTACGTTGGGCTCTGTGTTTTGAGCATGGGTTGGCAGAGCGAAAGAGGCTGCCAAGAGGGTTGTGAGAATGAGTTGATGTTTCATGTTAGTATGGGAGTTAGTTTTTTTGATTCTTAAGAAGTAATAACTAAGAAATGAATAGTTATTTTATGTCAGTGTTTTTAGTTTTGTGGAGGTCGAAAAGGTAGTTGAGTTTCACGACGATGGCTTGGTTGGCTGATCGGGGAAATTTACCTTTCTTGGAGGAATCGTAGGTGTCGGAGAGTCCGAAATAGTAGCGGCCATCGAGGATGAAATGCCCAATGAGGGAGGAGAATTCCAAACCCATTCCTGCCACGATGCCATATTCGAACTTGTTGTCGATGTCGTGGCTGTATTGATAGACCACGTTGTTAGGGCGTTTCGATATGTCCCATGCCCCAGCTCCACCTTTTTTCTCGCTGGTACCGATGGCATAGCCTAATTGGGGACCTGCCTCGAACACGAATTTGAAACCTCTGCGCTCGCGTCCCCAACCCATTTGCATGAGCATGGGAAGCTGTACGTAGTGGATATCGTGCTGGTATTCGTTGAGAGAACCGTCTTCAATGAGTTCCTTCCATCCCATGTTGGCATAGTTCACTTCCAACTGTACACCGCAAATCGCCGTGAAATATTTCTCGCAGATGTAGCGTGCTGTGAATCCGAAGGTCGGTGCGGGCTTCCAATTCTGCTTGATGGAGGGGGTGAAGTCGATACGCGAAAGCAGAAAACCTGCACTGCCACCAACTGATAGGTCGGTGCGACGCTCTCCCACTTGAGCCGATGCGGACAGTGAAAAGAGGAAAGCGAGCAGTGATAAAAGAATCAGGGATTTAAGGGATTTATTAGGATTCTTTTTAAAGAAAACTCCTATACTCCCAAAAGTCCGTGGGGATAAAAGCGATGAGTGAATCAAGGATTTTAAAGGATTTTCTAAAAGTGAGTAGTGAGAAATGCCATCCGGATGGAATCGCTCCACGTCCTAACTTCGTTAAACGTTAAACGTTAAACTTTAAACGTTAAAGAATTTACATAGAGATAATCTTCAGACTGGTATTAACAAAACCGTTTTCCGCACCTCGTTTCTCGAAATGCATCGGATTCTGAAGGGCGGAGACGTTGTGTCCTGATTGACGCTCGCAGAATTTGTTGCCGAATTTGTTGAGACCAGTGATGAAGAAATGACCTACGTCGTAGCCCAGAAGGCCGAAGAGAGGATATGAGTTGAATTGGTCGCGTTTGAACCAACTCTTGAACTTTGCATTGAAATTGCTCACGTCGGAACTGCGGCTGTTGGTGTAGAACGTTGCAAAAATGGATGCATTGTATTTGCGCATGCTTTGCTTGTTCGACTCCTTGAAAGTCTGCCACTCAGGATAACCGAAGAGCGAGACATTGTAGAGGGTGATGTCGTTAGCTGTATTAGCATTGAGATTGCGAACCAATTGCTGAAGATGCTGTTGAGAAGCAGATGTAGGGATGAACACGAGTCGCTTGTCTGTTTCAGGAATGATTTTCGAAATGGCTTTCACCTCCGACAATTCGCACGACTGGAAAGGGTGTCCCTTATCGGTGAGTGCTTTCTTGAAACCAGCAATATAGTCCTCCTTGCCAGTTCCGTCGCAATTCACAAATACCACTCGACAATCAGGATTTCGCTCCATGAATAACTGATACACCTTGCCATACAAGGATTTCACGGCAGTGTTGACTTGGAAAGTGGTAGGGGAAGAGGAAGTGACAGTGGCATTCGTGGAGAAAGGCACCACGTGAGGTATGTTGTATTGCTTGGCAAAGCGACTGATGGCAGGGATGTGCTCCACACGCATAGGTCCTACGATGAGGTTCATGTGAGGCATCATAGGCTGGGTGAGGATGGTGTCGATACTGTTGGTCGTTGTGCCCTTTTCCTCGTAAGCATAAATATCTACGGAAACGCCCTGCTTCTTGAGGTTTTCCACAGCAAGGAGGAAACCTTCGTAGAAGTCGATTACTTTGATTGCCTCGTTCGATTTGTTTTTGGAACTCAAGTCGAAAGGAAGGATGACAGCCACATTCAACTTAGGATATTGCTTGATGGCAGCACGCTCTTCAGCTTCCTTTCTTGCTTTCTCTTCTGCAGCACGCTTTTCGGCTTGTCGCTTCTCCTCAGCGGCACGTTGCTGAGCCAGTTCTTGTGCAGAATAAGGTATGCAGACGTATTTGCCCTTTTTGATTTTCGATTTTTCCACCTCAGGGTTGGCACGATGGAATTCCTCTTCGGTGATTCCATATTCCTTACAGATGCTATACACCGTAGTCTTTTTCTCCACCAGCAGCATCAACTTGCATCCAGGTTTCTTGGATGGCTGAGTTTGAGGAAGCGAAGGAGTTTGTTTGGCTGGAGCGACAGCGGTAGGGGTTGAGGAAGAAGTAGTTGCCGTACCAGATTTGGTTGCGTTGGGAATGGTAATCACTTGCCCAGCAATGATGTTCTCGCCTTCAATAAAGGTGTTGGCTTGCTTGATGGCATCCACTGTCACACCATAATTGCGGGCGAGGGAATAGAGGGTTTCACCACTTTGTACTTCATGCTTCACGGTTTTCTGTGCCAAAACGGTTGTTGATAATGCACAGAACAAAATGCCGAACAATAATTTTTTTGCTATTTTCATTGTCTCGAAAGATATTTGCACAATTTTTCAAACTGCAAAATTACTAAAAAATGTGTATATCACAAAAACTAAAAAGATTTTCCTTGAATAATTTCTTGCTTTTATATACAAAAATGTCGTTGAGAATCGTTATTTTTGCATTCTAAATTATAAAACGAATTATTGTAAAATGAAAAGATATTTTTTGCTGCTTCTCGCTGTATGTGGATTTAGTTTCGGGATGTATGCCCAATCCATCGCTCCAAAGGTGAAATTCGTGAGATACAACGAGTCGTCCAAGACGACGGAGGACGTTGAGGTGGAAGAGAGCAAGTCTGAAACTGGAGATGCTCCTTTGGAAATCACTTGCATTGCCAATGTTAATGATGGTGGCGGGAAGTATAATTACATGTGTGAATGGAAAATCTACCGTTCGGATAAGGGTGAGGAGTCAACATTTTTAGTTCGCACAGACGAAGAATTCACTTATACGCTGACAGAATCGGGTGGCTATGGCATCAAGCTCTATGTTACTTTCGTGGATGAAAAAGGAGACACCGTAGAGTTGCATACGGAGCAACCCATCAGTGTGGTGGTGAGTGAATCGAAACTCATTTGCCCTGATGGTGTCTCACCCAATGATGACAACCTGAACGATAAGCTAATCATCGAGTATAAGTCCCTTGTGAAAGCGAGTGGCGTGATTGTGAATCGCTGGGGCAAGAAACTGCATACCTTCACGCTTGAGAACCTGAAAGATGGTTGGGATGCCAAGCAGAACGGCAAGCCCGTGAAGGACGGTGCGTATTTTCTGTATCTGGATGCGGTAGGAAGCGATGGATTGCATTACAAAATCAGAAAAACCATCAGTGTGTTGTCGGGCTATAATCAAACAACGGATGATAATGGTGCCACGGCTAATGAGTGAAGCGTGGGGCGTGAAGCGTGGAGTGTGGAGTGTGAAGCGATGACATCCGAATGGTATAATTCCTCACTTCTCACTGCTCATTTCTCACTAAGAGGAACTCCTAAAACTCCGTAGAAATTTAAAATAAGTGCTTTGAATTGAGATTGAAATAACGGCGGAATTGATGGATAATATCGAAGTGCTCGGTGCTCGAGTACACAATCTGAAAAATATCAATGTTACCATTCCTCGCAACAGTCTGACAGTAATCACGGGACTGAGTGGAAGTGGTAAATCGAGTTTGGCTTTCGACACGCTTTATGCCGAAGGCCAGCGTCGCTATATTGATACCTTTTCTGCCTATGCCCGTAATTTTCTTGGAGGAATGGAGCGTCCCGATGTGGATAAGATTTCGGGACTGAGTCCTGTTATCAGTATTGAGCAGAAAACCACCAATAAGAATCCTCGTTCCACTGTGGGTACTGTCACTGAAGTGTACGACTTCATGCGTTTGCTTTTTGCTCGTGCTGGCACGGCGTATAGTTATGCCACGGGGGAGAAGATGGTGAAATACACGGAGGAAAAGATACTGGACCTGATACTCAGTGATTACGATGGCAGGGCAATCTATATATTGGCTCCCGTGGTGAGAAGCCGAAAGGGACATTATCGTGAGCTGTTCGAGTCGATGCGCAGGAAAGGGTATCTGAATATGCGTGTGGATGGACAGGTGATGGATATCGTGCCCGACATGAAGGTGGATCGCTACAAGAACCACAACATCGAAGTGGTGGTGGATAAGTTGGTGGCGAATTCAAAGGATACGGAACGCTTGAAGAAAAGCATCGAGATTTCCATGAAATTAGGCGAGGGATTGCTGATGCTGTTGGAGAGGGGAAGTGTTGAGCCTAAGTATTACAGTAAAAAACTGATGTGTCCCACCACGGGAATCAGTTATAACGATCCTGCACCCAATAATTTCTCTTTCAATTCCCCCGAAGGTTATTGCCCTCGATGCAAGGGGTTGGGATACGTGAGTTTGATTGATGAGGACAAAATCGTTCCCAATAAGAATCTGAGCGTGAGTGAGGGAGGACTGGCTCCACTTGGAAAAGCAAAGAGTTCCATGATTTTTTTCGAGATTGAGGCTGTGCTTGAAATGTATGGTTTCAACCTCAAAACACCTATCAAGGACCTCTCCCCAGAGGCACTGCATGATGTGATTTATGGTTCAGATGAGCGTATTTGCATCAAGGCAGCGAAAGTGCACACCAGCAGTGACTTTTTCTGTGAGTATGAAGGCATTGCCAAATTCATTCGGCAACTGGGTGAGGATGAAAGTTCTGCACAGGCACAGCGATGGGCAGAATCCTTCGATAGGGTGTGCACCTGTCCAGATTGCCAGGGTGCTCGACTAAGAAGAGAATCTCTGTGCTACAAGATTGGTGAGCACAACATTTACGATTTGTCGAAAATGGATTTGAGCGAGCTTTACGAGTGGGGAACGCATATCATGGAACATCTGCCTGAGCGTCAGGCATCCATCGCTGGGGAGATTCTGAAGGAAATCAACAAACGTTTGAAATTCCTGCTCGATGTGGGACTCGATTATTTGAATCTCAATCGACCAACGGCTTCACTATCAGGTGGAGAGAGTCAGCGCATTCGTCTTGCCACTCAGATTGGCTCACAATTGGTGAATGTACTCTACATCTTGGATGAACCAAGTATCGGACTGCATCAGCGGGATAATGTGCGATTGATTCATTCGCTGAAGGCACTGCGTGATTTGGGAAACACGGTCATTGTTGTGGAGCACGATAGGGACATGATGATGGCTGCCGATTATATTGTGGATATAGGTCCACGAGCAGGACGATATGGAGGTGAGGTGGTGTTCGAAGGCACTCCTGCCCAACTCCTTCAAGCCGATACCGTCACGGCTCGCTGGCTGAGAGGCGAGGAGCACATGGATAAGAAAGACCGAGGCAAATGGACGTATGAAGATGATAGAAAGATTGTGCTGCATGGATGCCAAGGAAACAATCTGAAGAATGTGGATGTGGCGTTTCCTTTGGGAAAACTGATTTGTGTGACGGGAGTCAGCGGTTCTGGTAAATCCACCCTTGTGAACGATACCTTGCAACCTATCCTTTCTCAGAAATTCTATCGTTCCCTGAAGGACCCTCTGAAATACGACTCCATCGAAGGCATCAATTTAGTAGATAAGGTGGTGAGTGTGGACCAATCTCCTTTGGGGCGTACCCCTCGTTCCAATCCTGCCACTTACACAGGTGTCTTCTCCGATATTCGTTCACTCTTTGTGGAGATGCCGGAGGCAAAAATCCGAGGCTACAAACCAGGGCGTTTTTCATTCAATGTGAAGGGAGGACGATGCGAAGCATGTGGAGGAAACGGCTACAAAACGATTGTAATGAATTTCCTTCCCGACATTCAGGTGCCTTGCGAAGTGTGTCACGGACAACGATATAATCGTGCTACACTCGAGGTGCGTTTCAAGGGAAAGTCCATAGCCGATGTCCTCGATATGACGATTAACGAAGCTGTGGAATTCTTTGAGAATCAACCTAATATTCTTGGGAAAATCAAGGTGCTGCAAGAAGTGGGATTGGGCTATATCAAGTTGGGACAACCATCCACCACATTGTCGGGAGGCGAAAGTCAGCGCGTGAAATTATCAGCAGAATTGTCACGAAGAGACACAGGACATACGGTGTATCTACTGGATGAACCTACCACGGGTTTGCATTTTGCAGATATTCAAGCCTTGCTCAAAGTGCTTCATAGATTGGTAGATAAAGGCAATACGGTGATAGTGATTGAGCACAATTTGGATGTGATAGCAAATTCCGACTATATCATTGACATAGGTCCTGATGGCGGACGAAGAGGCGGAGAACTTATCGTTTGTGGTTCTCCAGAGGAAGTAGCCCGCTCTGGCAAAGGACATACAGCTCCTTTCCTAAAAAAGGAATTGGAAAGAGAACAAAATGAAGAATGTAGAATGTAGAATGAAGAATTATGCCATCCGGATGGTAGTAAAATACATTCTTCATTCTACATTCTTCATTCTTCATTAATTTTTTATCAGTAGCTTTTCCAAATCTTCCATTTCACCATTGAAGAGATTCACATCGACATATCCTTTGATACCATCGATATGTCCTGCATCGGTGTGTTGCCAAAAAGCCCAATCCCCTTTGTATCGAAGCGTGTCCACGTAGTAGTGGGCTATCCAAAATGGATATTTGTTGAATGTTTCGTCGTTGAGGTAATGGTTTCGGAAACTATAGGATGCATATAGAATCGGTCTCACTCCATAGTGCTTCTCAACGATATTGAGCCAAGTGAGGACCTCTTCCCTTAATTTGTTTCGGGAATAGCCCGACATCTTATCCACTTCTGTTTCCACATCAAGCACGGGAGGAAGGTCGCCTTCTTCCAATTGCACCATGCGGCAGAAAAACTCGGCTTGTTTCTTGGCGGAACTTTTTGTGCTGAAGAAATGGTATGCACCACGGATGATGCCGTTTTTTCGGGCTTGTGCAAAGTTCAAGTTGAAGTGCATGTCAAACTTATCCGTTCCTTCAGTAGCCTTGATAAAGACGAAGCGGATAGGAGAATCCTGAATCGTGGCATTTCGCAGTTTGTCCCAATTGATTCTATTTTGGTAATGGGAAATGTCGATACCTCTCACAGAACCAGGGGGATACTTCGTTTCCCCATAAAGTGCTTTCCAACGAAAAGAGTAAGGGCCAACAAAAGTCTTATAGAAGAAAAAGATGTAGATAACGATTACAACAACGAGAAGCCCCCACAGGATTTGTGAGGGCATCCGTCGTAGTATTCCGCCGCTGTTCTTGCGGCTTTTGCGTCTTTTCTTTGTCTTTTTCTTTGCCACTAATTTACTTCTTCTGCTCGAGTTGGAGCGTGATGGTAGGCTGGTCGCATACCTCTGTTGGGCCAAAGTACTGGATTGGTCCAGGGTAAACGTACTTAGTCTCACGAGCCCATTCGTCACGCTTGCTTGCGAAATACTTGAATGGAGCACCATCCAGTTCCACAAGAGCCTTGCGAATTACAGGCTTCATCTTACCGTTACGACGCTCGAGGTTCATCATCATGGTGATAGGCACACCACCAGCAATCCATTCAGCAGCAGGAGCTGTTGTGTTCTTGATGATAGACATGTAGCCAGTCTTGCCATTAGCGATGAGGCGAGAAGCATTGTAACCGAGTGAGTAGCAGTAGTCAGCATCGTAGTTGGATGGAGCAGCGCAACGTCCTTCGTAGCCGAAGAAGTGGTGCTGAGTTGCAAACTTACCTGTATATTTACCGCTCTTCTTCCATCTGTCGAGCTTAGCAGCAACCATAGCACTGAGCAACTTCTCTGTCTCGATGAGGCTCACCTGAACGTTTCCGTGAGGGTCACGGTCGAGAGCAAGCTGACGAGCCACACTGGTAGGAAGGGAGTTGAACACAGCGAGGTTCTCAGGAGAGATGTGCTGCTTCACAAAGTCAATCTGCTGGCTGCGACCCAAGTTCTGTGCTTCGTCAGAAGCCAAAACGTCGTTGAGTTCAGCAATGAGCTTCTTAATAGCAGGGATGAACTCGATGAGACCTTCAGGAATCAGTACAGTACCGAAGTCCTTGCCATCCTCAGCACGCTTTGCAACTGCTGTTGCGATGTAAGTAACTACGTCGTCGAGAGACATAGCCTTTGCCTCCACTTCCTCACTTACGAGGCAGATGTTTGGCTGGCACTGGAGAGCGCACTCGAGAGCGATGTGGCTGGCAGAGCGTCCCATCAACTTGATGAAGTGCCAGTACTTGCGAGCTGAGTTACAGTCGCGCTGGATGTTACCAATGAGTTCGCTATAAGTCTTGCAAGCAGTATCGAAACCGAAAGAAGTCTCAATCTGCTCGTTCTTCAAGTCACCGTCGATTGTCTTAGGGCAACCAATCACCTGAACGCCATAGTTCTTAGCAGCATAGTACTCAGCGAGCACACATGCATTGGTGTTGGAGTCGTCGCCACCAATGATGACGAGAGCCTTGATGTTGAGTTCACGAAGAATTTCGATACCCTTCTCAAACTGGTCTTCTTTTTCGAGCTTGGTACGGCCCGAGCCGATGATGTCGAAACCACCCGTGTTGCGGTATTCATCGATGATGTCGGCAGTGAGTTCCATGTACTTGTGGTCAACAAATCCGCCTGGACCCAGAATGAAACCATAGAGCTTAGAGTCAGGGTTGATGCTCTTGATACCATCGAAAAGACCAGAAATCACATTGTGTCCACCAGGAGCCTGTCCACCCGAAAGGATAACACCGACATTGATAGCAGGAAGCTGTTGAGCCTCGCCTGCCTCGAATTCAATCACAGGCATACCGTAAGTGTTAGGGAACAATGCTTTGATTTCCTCCTGATTGCCAACCGATTGAGTTGGAGCACCTTCTACTGCCTTCACAGGACCGAGCAAAGCCTGAGGGAGCTTTGGCTGATATGCAGCGCGTGCAATCTGCAAATTACTTTTTTCCATTGTTTGTTTTAATATGTTGTGAAGTTTAAACTATAGTCTTTTTACCTTCTTGCACTGAATTATTGTTTTTGAGGGTTCGAACAGTTTGCAAGATTGGAAAGCCCTTGTTTTGTTTTGCAAATTTACGTGATTTTCTGAGAAACCCAAAATTTTTTAAAGTGGAATATCTCAAATTTCACATTTTTATCATGATTGGATGCAATTATGTAAAAAATGCAAACTTTGTTTTGCTAATGCCCTTGAAGGGATTGATTGAAGCGCTATTCTTGATGGAGGAAAATACGACACCAACGGACTGACAGTACGTTACCAGCGGACTCGTAGTACGTTACCAACGGACTGGCAGTCCGTTCCCAAACGTACTGAAGTGAATCCCCTATATCGTAAGAGTACGTCCCCTATATCGTAGGAGTACGTCCCCTATATCGTAAGAGTACGTCCCCTATAAAATAGGAGTGATGATGCTATAGCGTAGGAGTGGTGGTGAAAAGGCTTTCTAATAAAAGATAATGTCGGTGATGACTTGTGCGTTGATGTGCTCGTTGAGACGTTTTACAAGCGCTTGGCGACTCATCATAAGGTCCTGTTTTAGAACGGAGGAACGTATCTGTACATAAAGTGTTTGATTCTTGATAAATATGTCTCCCGTGTATTTCATGATGCCTTGCCCCATCACCTCACTCCATGAGTTGATAAGGCGGTGCTGATTGAGTGGCGTTTCCAATCCTTCTTCTCGGAGGAAACGCTGTAGGATTTCTGATATATGTTCTGAGTTTGAACGACGCATGAAGGGATTTACGGATTTAAAGATTTACAATTGACGGATTTAAGATGGACGAAAAACGAAAGACGATAGACATTCCTCACTTTTTATTTCTCACTTTTCACTTTTCACTTCTCCCTTATCTCTCCTCCTTTAACGGTGAAGATTTTGAAATCGCCTTGACTCTTTTCGAGGATGCGATCGAGATTTTCACGGTTGGTGTCGGTGATGAATATTTGCCCGAATTCCTCGTCTGCCACTACATTGATGATTTGGGTAACTCGGTTTGAGTCGAGTTTGTCGAAGATGTCATCGAGCAGGAGAAGAGGTTTTGTTTTGCTTCCTGTCTGCTGAAGGAAATCGAATTGAGCCAGTTTCAGACTGATGAGAAATGTCTTGTTTTGTCCTTGCGAGCCTTCTTTCTTGATAGGGAATCCGTTGAGCAGCATCGTCAAGTCGTCCTTGTGGATGCCATGAAGGGAATAACCCATGGCGAGGTCTTTGTGTCGGTCTCTCTGTATCACTTCAAGTAGTGGACCTCGCTGGCAATGGCTTGTGTAACTAAGGCTTACGCTCTCGTGGCTCTCGGAAATGCGAGTGTAGTATCTCTGAAAGACGGGAATGAGTTTCTCGATGAAGGCGGTGCGCTCCTGAAAGATTGCCTCTCCCGTGGCAGCCATCACTTCTTCGTATGCCATCAGCATTTCTTCGGAGGGGGCTGGCTCTTCTTGCTTGAGTAGGGCATTGCGCTGCTGGAGTGCCTTGTTGTAGCGAACCAAGAGGGAAAGATAAGTAGGATTGTACTGGGAAATCACCATGTCCATGAATCTGCGTCGCTCCTCACTGCCTCCCAATATCAATTCGTTATCGTAGGGAGAAACAAGTATCAGGGGCAGCAAACCGATGTGTTCGGACATTCGTTTGTATGCCTTTTGATTGCGCCGGAACATCTTCTTTTGGTGTATCTTCTGTCCGCAGGAAAACACTTCGTCGATTCCATTTAGGTCGTAGGTGCCTGAAAGCATCATCATTTCTTCATTGTGACGAATGTTCAGGGCATCAATCGTGTTGGTGGCGCTTCGGGTGAACGAGAGGAAATGGATGGCATCGAGCACATTGGTCTTGCCTTCTCCGTTGCTACCCACAAAACAGTTGATTTTGGGTGAGAAGTTGAGGTCGGCGTCGGCTATGTTCTTATAGTTTAATATGGTGAGATGCTTGAGAATCATCGAGAGATTTACGGATTTACGAATTTACTATTTTACGGATTTGATGAAAGGGAATATGGTCAATATAACGTGTTATAAAGCACAGGAAGGTACTTGAATCTGTGATTTTTTGCAAAAATACAAAAAAACTTTCAATCTCTTTTTGCTTTGCGATTTTCTTTTGTTAATTTTGCGGTGAAATTGCGAGAAGAACGCTGATTTGCGACAATAGCTCAGTTGGTAGAGCATCGGCTTCCCAAGCCGAGGGTCACGGGTTCGAGTCCCGCTTGTCGCTCTTTAAAGGTGTGTTCTATTAATTCTGTTTAAAGATTTCTACCAGTATAAGGTGATTTCGTTTCGGTTGCTTTTTGTTTGATTTGAAGTCTTTTTGCCACTTTTCTCGGTTACATAGCTCGCTATGCGCCCTCAAAAACTGACAAAAATCCAATCAAATCAATTCAAAAATCAATCCGACATAATTAATAGAACCCACCTAAAACCATAAAATACACAAACCCTTTTCACCTAAGCTTCCCTTCCAAATGGTAATGATGACTCTTATAATAGTTGCGGTGCTGCTCACAGGCTATTTGTTGATGAGTACAGTTCGAATCAACCACATCAACCGAGCAGCAGTAGCCATGTTCTGCGGAGTCATTGTCTGGATTCTCTATATTTTTGAGGCGGGAGATTTCTTGCAACTGATGCATCCTGAGGAGTATGCTGCTTATCAGGCTACGCACGAGATAAAGGGTTTGACGGTGGGCAGTTTTGTGTCGCAACACCTGATGACTCATTATATCATTGAGGCTTGTTCTGTCATTCTCTTCTTGATTGCTACGAATACGATTCTGGAGGTGATGTTCCATGATGGTGTGTTCGATTCCCTCATCAAGTGGTTGCGCATGAGTAGTGGTAAGCGATTCCTTTGGTCGCTCACGCTCATCACTTTCGTGATTTCTGCCAATGTGGATAATCTGACAACTGCGGTGTTGATGATGTCGATTATGGGTAAGTTGGTAAGCAATCATCGTCAGAGAGTGATTTATGCTTGTGCCATTCTCATCGCTGCCAATCTGGGTGGTGCCTTCACGGTGATTGGCGACATGACTTCGTTGATGCTGTGGGTGAGGGGAGTGGTGATGGCTTCATCATTTGCAGCAGGACTTTTTCTACCTTGTTTCATCTCGCTTTGCGTGTTCAATCTCCTGTTGTCTTTCTTGATACATGGAAGGGTGGAAACTTATTCGTTCATTCGCTCGTATCGAGGCGATGATTCGTTGCTTGCACCTTGGCAGAAGAGTGTGATGCTTGTTGTGGGTATTGTGGGCTTGTGGTCCATTCCAACCTTTTCTTCCATCACGCATTTCCCTGCCTTCTTGGGAGCCATGTGTGTGCTGGCATTGATTTGGGTGCTGGAAGGTGCATTCACTTTCCGCTTGAATGGCAATATCTTCTTTGTTCGTAGGGATTATATCAGAAACACGGAATTTATCGGTAGTCAGCTGATTCTTTATTATATCGGCATCTCGCTGGGTGTTGGTGCACTGAAGGAATGTGGCGCTTTGGATGCTGCACGTGATTTCCTTACCCAGAACTTCCACAATGTGTATGCTTACGGTGCCATTACGGGCTTGCTTTCTTGTGTTGTGGATAATATCCCATTCGTGATGTCGGGAATGAATATGTTTGAACTGAATAGCACTCCTGATACGGTGATGGATGGTAGCTATTGGCAGATGCTTTCCTTCTGTAGCGCCATTGGTGGTTGCTTGCTTTATGTGGGAACGTTGGCTGGGCATGCTGTGGTGGAAGTGGAGAACATCCGTCTTTCGTGGTACTGGAGACATATCGTTTGGCGTGTGGCAGTGGCTTGGGCAGCTGGTATGCTTGTCTTCTGGCTGACACACTAACGAAAAAAAAGGCTTCGGCAGAACCGAGGCTTACAAAGAATAAAGAATGGCTTCGGCAGAACCGAAGCTTACTGAGAACGAAGACTTAAAAAGGACTGTTTTAAAAATGATTCAATATGAGAAGGATTAATTGCATAGGAATATTGACCTCGGGTGGTGACTCACCTGGTATGAATGCTGCGATACGTGCGGTGACTCGTACTGCTATCAGCAAGGGATTTAAGGTGAAGGGTATTTATCGTGGTTATGATGGTTTGATTAACGACGAAATCAAGGAATTCACCTCTGAGAGTGTGAGTAATATCGTGGCTCGTGGTGGTACGATACTGAAAAGTGCTCGTTCCAAGGAGTTTATGACTCCAGAGGGACGCGAAAAGGCATACGCCACTATGCAGAAGGAAGGCATCGATGCGTTGGTGGTGATAGGTGGAAATGGTTCACTGACGGGTGCTCATAATTTTGCTAGGGAGCATAATGTGCCTTGCATTGGTTTGCCTGGAACAATTGACAATGACCTCTACGGCACGGACCTTACGATAGGATACGACACGACGTTGAATACGATTGTGGAGTGCGTGGATAAGATTCGTGACACAGCCAACAGCCATGAGCGTATCTTTTTCGTGGAGGTGATGGGACGTGATGCAGGTTTTTTGGCTCAGAACAGTGCCATTGCCAGTGGCGCGGAGGCTGCCATTATCCCTGAGGATAGTACTGATGCCGACCAGTTGGAGCACTTCATCGGACGTGGCATTCGTAAAAGCAAGAACTCGAGTATTGTTATCGTGAGCGAAAGTCCAAAGTGTGGCGCCATGTTCTATGCGGAACGAGTGAAGAAGGAGTATCCTCAATACGATGTGCGTGTTTCTATACTTGGACACTTGCAGCGTGGAGGTAGTCCTACGGCACGAGACCGCATTCTTGCCACTCGTTTGGGTGCTGGAGTTATTGACGCTTTGATGGATGGACAGCGCAATGTGATGATTGGCATACGCAATGATGAAGTTATCTATGTGCCATTTGCTGATGCCATCCGTAGCGATAAACCAATGAATAAGAATTTGATAAAGGTACTCGACCAATTGTCTATTTGATGGGGTGTTCTGAAAAAGATTTTGGAAACCCAAACACCTGGGGCATTGTATGTAATAGCCACTCTCGAAAAGTTCTGAAACGCTGGGAGCAAGTGCGTCCCTACGTGGAAGAAAAGGGAGTGGTATATGAGTTTTTTGCCTCTGACGGAAAAGAAGAGATTGGACAAAAGGCAAGGGAATTATGCCAACAAGGATGCAAGACCTTGGTGGTTATTGGAAGTGATGGCACTCTGAATGATGTTATCAACGGTGTGTTGTCTCTGCCATTGCTACCTGAGGGCTTCGCGTTGGGTATGATTCCTGCGGGAATAGGAAACGATTTTGCTTCTTTTTGGGATATTCCTGTGGATAGTTTCAAGCAGGCGGTGGATAACATACTTGCTCGTAGGTTGAAGAGAATCGATGTGGGGGTGTGCAAGTATGAGGATGAGAATCATGCTCAGCAGGTGCGCTATTTTCTTAATTGCGTGAATATAGGCTTAGGTGCTCGTCTCGTTGAATTGACAAATCGTTATCAGAGTTTGATTCCTTCCAAAAAACTATCTCTGATTCCAATTTTCATCGGACAGATTTTTTCTCGCAAGTCTTTCAACATTGCTTTTATGGCAGACACTGAGAAGGAGCGACAAAATGTGATGTCGATCTGCATCGGAAATGCCACGGGCTATGGACAGACGCCGAATGCGGTTCCATATAATGGCTTTTTGGACATGTCGGTGATTACCCGTCCGAAATGGTGGCAACTTTTTCAAGGATTCTGGATGTTGGGTAAGGGTCAGTTCTTGAATTATAAGAATGTGCATCCATACCGACTTGAAAAGTTGGAATTTACGGATGTGGGCAAGGCAAGCATCAGTCTCGATGGACGTTTCTTGCGAGAAAAATCTTGCGTGCCACTTCGACTGTCAGTTCTTCCTGATTATCTGGATTTCATTATTAATGCTCATTGATTCTCCTTTCTGAAACATAAAGAATTCTTGGCGTATGATATTGAAAAAAAGGCTTTGTATATTTGTCCTTACTTGTATTTGTTCCTGTTTTGCTATAGCACAAGATTTGGACAAACAGACAGATAGTGTGCTGACATACGTGAAGCATGCCATGCTTTTCAATGAGTCGATGCCCCAGGAAAAAGTGTATTTGCATTTCGACAATACGGGTTATTTCAAAGGAGAACGGATTTGGTTTAAGGCATATTTGCGAAGGGCAGATAATGGTGCTCCCAGTAATATCAGCAAGGTTTTGTATGTTGAACTTTTGAATCCAAGTGGAGATGTGATTCAAAAGCGAAAGTTGAAAGTGGAAAATGGTGAGGCTCAAGGAGATATATTGCTTGATAGTATTCTTGGTACAGGTTTCTATGAGGTGCGTGCTTTCACTCGCTACATGATGAATTTTGGTGATGCTACGGCTTTTTCTCGCGTGTTTCCTATTTTCAAAGAACCTGAGCAGGAAGGGGATTATTCAAAGCCTACGATTGATGAATTGAGTTTCCGACATCGTTTACCTGAAAGGGATAGGGACGAGGATGAGAATGCTTTGGAGGCAGAGGGCGGAAAGAGACGAAAAGCAAAGGGATTCAATGTGAGTTTCTATCCAGAAGGAGGAGATTTGGTGAGAGGATTGCAGAGTAGGGTGGCATTTGTGGTAACTGATAAGGATGGAACCCCTGTTCCCACTCGAGGTGTGATTAAAAATGAAACGGAAGAAGCGCTTGCCGCGGTACGTTCTGGCGACGATGGAAGAGGAATCTTCGAAATCATACCGCAGGGAGAAAAACTGACATTGATTCTGACAGACGAGGAGAAAAAACTTCATACTTTCAGTTTGCCTGCTCCGAAGGCTGAGGGATGTGTGGTGAGAGTGAATGCGGTGGATGAGGAAGATGTGAAGATTCTGATGATGAGCACTCCTGCCATGCATGGGAGGCTTCTTGGATACACCATCATGAATGGAGGACGGATTGTGAGAGCAGATACCTTGAAATCGGAATCTGCTGTGCAATTGGAAATAGACAGAAATCTACTTCGCCCAGGAGTGAATCAGTTTACTTTGTTCTCCACAAATGGACAAATCCAAGCCGAGCGACTCTTCTTTGTTTGCCCTCGAGTGAATGATGTGGATTCCATTCGATTTACCACCCAGACGGAAACGCTTTCTCCTTGTGGAAAGGTGAAGTTTGATGTGCAGACTGCCCCTAATGCAGATTTCTCTTTTTCTGCCATGGATGCTGGTATACTCACCAACGGAAAGCAGGGGAGTATTCATACTTGGATGCTGTTGGGAAGCGAGTTGGGTGGATACGTGGCTAATCCCGACTATTATTTTGAGGCAGATGATAAAGAACATCGTTTAGCCGCTGATACACTGATGCTGGTGCAAGGATGGCGTCGATATGATTGGAATTTGATAGCGGGAACTCGTCCTTTTGAGAAGATTCAGCAGATTGAGGACCATTTGTATATATTCGGACAACTCCGTCCTTCGCTTTCTGCATGGATTAAAAAGAATCCTGTGAATGGTGTGGATTTGACTGCCTATTTATATAATAAAGATGGAGCACATCTGAGCGGTGAATGTCGGACGGATTCAGCAGGAAATTATGCTTTTGTGCTGCCTGATATAGAAGAAGAATGGAAATTATCCATCCAAACCCGTTTGGAAGATAAGTTGAAAAGTTATACTGTTGCTATCAATCGACACTTCTCTCCTAAATCACGTTACCTTTCCTCGTTGGAAACATCCATGATTCCAAAGAATAAAGCTAATTTTTTCAAGCCAAAGACTGTTGACGCAACAAATGAATTTGGTGATGATGAGGATAGTGCGTTAAGAAGACGAGTGGGTAAGCGGGAGTTTGTTACCCAAACAGTGAAAGTAAAAGCGAAGAAGCACTATTGGACTGACTTCGATGGAGGATGGTATAATGAGAATAACGGAAGGCGCAAGGCGTTGCTTTTCTATGATTGTGACGCAGCTAGTGATGAGATAGCTGATATGGGAGAAGTTCAACCTACTGTCTATCAATGGCTTTCATCCCGTAATAAATTCTTGGAAAGAACGGATTTGACTTTCAGTCAAGATATGAATAGTGAAACCCCAGACCCTTCAATCAAGTTTATTGCAGCTGAGACAAGTGACAGCAGTGGCAATTTCTTTATAGATGGTCCAAGTTACAATGGAAGGCCAATTGTTTGGATTTTAAATAACAAGTATGCTGGTACTACGAGCCTCGGTGCAACTCGAATTAATTCTTTCAATGTTAAAGAACCCAATATTGAGCCAATGCCTACCTTTCTCGATGAGGTGAAATCGGTATATATCGTGGAGCAGGCAAATGTGATGAATTCCTATATTATATGTTCTGATATTGAAGGAAATAGCCCTGCCATCTTCTTTGTTTATACACATCCCACTTACTCTACCGCCAGCAAGAAGGGACATCGCAATACACATTTCCAGGGATTCAATGTGCCAAGCAAATTTGAGATGGAGGATTATTCAGTGATTCCTCCTATGGATGATTTCCGACGTACCATTTATTGGCAACCTTCAGTGAAAACGGATGCTCAAGGAAAAGCAACAATTGAGTTTTATAACAACTCTACTTGCGAGCAGATGTATATTTCAGCAGAGGGAATGTCAAAGAATGGAAGGTGCTTGGTGAATGAATAAAAAGGAAATGAGATAATGATAGTTTCTTTTTTTCGAAGAATAAAAAAGTATAAGTAAAAGAAACACCCAGCAATCGATGGACTGCTGGGTGTTTGCTATTTGTAGTTTGTGTGTAGTGTTTTCTACTACTTCACCTTATCAACGATAGCCTTGAATGCTTCAGGGTTATTCATTGCAAGGTTGGCAAGAGTCTTGCGGTTGATTTCGATACCTGCCTTGTGGATGGCACCCATCAACTGGCTGTAAGACATACCTTCAAGACGAGCTGCTGCATTGATACGCTGAATCCAAAGTGAACGATACTCGCGCTTCTTGAGCTTGCGGCCTACGTATGCATAGGTGAGACCCTTCTCATAGGCATTTTTTGCAACTGTCCACACGTTCTTACGGGCACCAAACTGACCCTTAACGCGCTTCAAAATCTTCTTTCTTCTTGCACGTGATGCTACGTGATTTACTGATCTTGGCATAATTTTGATTCTTTTTGAATGTTAGCGCCACGGCATTTCTACTTCGTGAACTTTATGCTAATCATTCGGTTTAACTTTTTGTTTACTTGGAAAGATTTCTTTTCTCGTTTTCTCAAACTGAATTTGGATTAACGAAGAACGAGGAGGTCAAGAACCTGCTTGCGGTTTGCCTTTACGACAATTGCGCTGTGGTCGAGATTTCTCTTCTGCTTCTTGGTCTTCTTAGTCAGAATGTGACTGTGGTAAGCGTGCTGACGCTTAATCTTTCCTGTGCCAGTAAGCTTGAAACGCTTCTTGGCAGCTGAGCTGGTTTTTACTTTTGGCATTTTTTCTTTATGTTTTAATTATTATTAGCTGTGGCAACGTATATACCAGGACGTTACGCACATGTTGTTTAAATATAAGTGAGAAGTGAGGAGTGAGAAATTGGTGGGGTTGTCCACAGATTATTCCTGCTCGTTCTCCTCTGCTTCTTCAGTCGCTTCAACCACAGGGGTTGGTTTTGCAACTTCTGCATTAGCCTTTGCCTTTGCTTCTGCATTAGCCTTCGCCTTTTCTGCATCCATCTTCTGCTGGCTCTTCTTTGGCTGTCCAGCTTTCTTTGGAGCGAGGATGATGCTCATGCGCTTTCCTTCAAGTACTGGCATGCTTTCCACTTTGGCGATTTCCTCGAGGTCGTTAGCAAAACGAAGAAGAAGTACTTCGCCTTGCTCCTTAAACACGATGGAGCGTCCCTTGAAGAACACATAGGCTTTCACCTTGTTGCCATCGTTGAGGAATTCCACTGCATGCTTCAGTTTGAAGTTGTAGTCGGCTTCAGCAGTCTGAGGTCCGAATCGGATTTCTTTCAATTCAATTTTTACCTGCTTCGCCTTCATCTCCTTCTGCTTCTTCTTCTGTTGATAGATGAATTTGGAGTATTCGATGAGACGACAAACCGGCGGCTGAGCATTAGGAGAAATCTCTACGAGGTCAACTCCTTTTTCTTCTGCAAGTTGTAGTGCTTGGCGTGTTGGCATTACTGTAGATTCAATATCCTCGCCAACGATTCTCACTTCGCGTACACGAATCTGTTCGTTGATTCTGTACTGAAACTTGTTTTTGTCACCTTTCATTAACTGTGGCTCTTACCGGTTTTTTTAAGTTTTTGAGTTTTTAAGTTTTTGAGTTTTTAAGTTCTAAGTTTTCGCGGAGAAGTGTAACTTCGTTAAACGTTAAACGTTAAACTTTAAACTTTTTTAATTGAAAATTTAAATTGAAAGTGAGCCCGAAGGCTCACATAAATCCAAAATCGGGTGCAAAGTTAGAAATTTTCTGTCATTTGACGAACTTCTTCTTCAATTTTCTTTGCAAAATCTTCAAATTTCATGCTTCCTTCGTCTCCAGCACCACGTTTTCTTACGGAAACAGTACCTTCGTTCTGTTCTTTTTCACCAACAACGAGCATATAAGGGATGTGTTTCAGCTCGTTATCGCGAATCTTGCGACCGATCTTTTCGTTTCGGTCATCTACCGTAGCACGTACATCATGCTCGTTCAAGTAAGCACTTACTTGCTCGGCATATTCGTTGAATTTCTCAGAGATAGGAAGAATCACAACTTGGTCAGGAGTGAGCCAAAGAGGGAAGTTACCTGCGGTATGCTCAATGAGAACGGCTGTGAAACGTTCGAGGGAACCGAATGGAGCACGGTGAACCATCACTGGGCGATGCTTTTCGTTGTCGGAACCTGTGTATTCGAGTTTAAAGCGCTCTGGGAGATTGTAATCCACTTGAATAGTACCAAGCTGCCAACGACGACCAATAGCATCCTTCACCATGAAGTCGAGCTTAGGACCATAGAAAGCTGCCTCGCCTGTTTCTGCACGAGCCTTGAGACCCTTTTCCTCGCATGCCTCGATGATGGCACGCTCTGCCTCTTCCCAAACTTCGTCGCTACCGATGTACTTTTCCTTGTCATTAGGGTCACGAAGACTGATTTGTGCTTCAAAGTCCTTGAAATCAAGAGCCTTGAACACGATGAAAATAATGTCCATCACACGCATGAACTCCTCCTTCACTTGGTCTGGGCGGCAGAAGATGTGTGCATCGTCCTGAGTGAAAGAACGAACACGAGTGAGTCCATGAAGCTCACCGCTCTGCTCGTAGCGATATACGGTACCGAATTCAGCGATGCGGATTGGCAATTCCTTGTAGGAACGAGGCTGCCAAGCAAAGATTTCGCAGTGGTGAGGGCAGTTCATTGGCTTGAGCATGTATTCCTCATCCTCCTCAGGTGTGTGGATAGGTTGGAAGGAATCCTTGCCATAGTGTGCGTAATGACCCGAAGTAACGTAGAGGCTCTTGCTACCGATATGCGGAGTAATCACTTCCTGATAGCCATAGCGCTTCTGGATTTTGCGAAGGAAATCCTGCAAGCGGATACGGAGTGCAGTTCCCTTTGGAAGCCACATTGGGAGACCCTTACCCACACGGTCGGAGAAGAAGAAGAGTTCCATTTCCTTACCAATCTTGCGGTGGTCGCGCTTCTTTGCCTCTTCCAGTTTGAGCAAATACTCGTCGAGCATCTTCTTCTTAGGGAAGCTGATGCCATACACACGAGTCATCATTGGGCGCTTCTCGTCGCCACGCCAATAAGCAGCAGCAACCGAAAGCACTTTCACAGCCTTGATTGGAGCGGTGTTCATGAGGTGAGGACCACGGCAAAGGTCGGTATAGTTGCCTTGGGTGTATGTCGTGATATGTCCATCTTCGAGTTCCTCAATGAGCTCATTCTTGTAGCTCTGACCTCTGTCGCCAAAGAACTTCAAAGCATCTGCCTTGGAAATGTCCTGACGCACCAATGCTTCCTTGCGCTGCACAAGTTCCTGCATTTTCTTCTCAATCTTTGGGAAATCCGCATCCGAAAGTTTCACTCCCTCAGGTGGCATCACGTCGTAGTAGAATCCGTTTTCAATAGCAGGACCAATACCGAACTGAGTGCCTGGATAGAGTTCCTGAAGAGCTTCTGCCATGAGGTGGGCAGAAGTGTGCCAGAAAGCATGCTTTCCTTCTTCATCGTCCCACTTGTAAAGCACGAAGTTTGCATCTTCGTTGATTGGACGATTGAGCTCAGTTGTTTCGCCGTTCACGCCACATGCAATGACATCCTGTGCAAGGCGAGAACTAATGCTTTCAGCGATTTGCAGACCTGTTACACCAGCCTCGTATTCGCGCACTGATTGGTCTGGGAATGTAATTTTAATCATGATATGTTTTGTTTTTATATTGCCTTAATCGTAATAATCGTGCAAAGTTAACACTTTTCTCCTTATTAATAAAATGAGATGCAAAAAATCTCTCTTTCATCTCTACTTTTTCTTCTTTGCCGCATTCTGTTTGATGATGCTATAAGCCTGATAAATACCCAATTCTCCCGCCTTGCTAAGGTCGGCAGTGGCATCATCGTTCTTGCCCATGAAGATTTTCACAATACCTCGGTTGAAGTAGGCTTGAGGGAATTGTGGACGAAGTTGGATGGCTTTGTCGAGGTCCTCCAGTGCCAAATTGTATTTACGTGTTGCTGCGTAAGTGTAGGCACGATTATAGTATGCTTCAGCCAGATTCGGCTGGCTATTGATTGCTTCCGTGAAATCCAGAATGGCTGGTTCGTATTCCTCCACAAGCAGATGTTCCAGGGCAGTGTCGAAATAAGGATTGGGAGCATTTGCAGCAATTTGATACGACGTCAATGACATTGGAGGCAGCAGCTTCATTTCTGCTTCCTTATTCTGTATCTTACCGCGGTATTCGCTTTCGTATTCCTTCTTTTCCTCGTCATCCACCACAAGAGCCTGATAATCATCGAGGTCGATTTCGCTCTTCTTTCGAGTCGTAGCCGTTTTGCTGGCTTTCGATTGATACCCATAGCGGTGCGCGATTTGTTCTCGAATGATGTGGTCCTCATCCTTCAGTGCACCCTTCACATCGCCAATTTTGCGCTTGGCTTCAGCACGACGCTGATAGCCTTGCAGGAAGTTAGGATAGGTTTGAATCAGTGTGGTATAATCGCGGATGGCACCACGATAATCGCCTGTGTCGAAGAGCAATTCAGCTCGGTTATAGATGGCCATCACATCCGTTGGGTCTATCTTCAGGATGAAGTTGAAATCCTCGATGGCGAGGTTGTCTTCTCCCACACGTGTGCGGAGCAATCCTCGGTTGTAGTGTCCCACAAAGTTCGTTGGGTCGATATCCAGTGCGAGGTCGTAGTCCGACATGGCACCGCGCAGGTTGTTCTGATGGTAGCGTGCGAGCGCTCGATTGATGAGGTTTCGTGTGTTCTTGGGTTGAAGTCGGATTGCCTCTGCCAATGTTGTTTCTGCCTCTTTCCATTCCTCACGATTCATCAGCAAGGAGGCTTTGAGGGAGAGCGATGGCACGTTGTATTTGTCTGCACTCAATGCACTATCCACAAGCACTTCCGCTTGGGTAGTGTCCTTCAGTTCCATCTGGATTTGTGCCTTCATCATGTAGCCATCGGCATATTTAGGCCAGTGTTTGATGAAGATGCTCGAAATGGAATCGGCACGCTCAAACTCCTTCAGCTCGATGTTACAGAGAATCCAGTTGTGCCAGATGGCTTTGCTTTCAGCCTGCACTTCGGAAGCCATTCTGTAGTCTTGTTCCGCCAATTCATATTTTCCGAGATTGATTCTCGAAAGACCTCGTAGTTCGTAGGTTTTTGGGAAGTAGGGATTGATGTTGATGGCTTCCGAACAATCCTGCTCAGCTCCCAAGAAATCCTCCAGATAGAACTTTGCTACACCTCTGTAATAATAAGCCTCGTAGAGATAGGGCTTAGCAAGAATGACTCGGTTGAAGTATTGAATGGACAACGCATAATCGTCGAAGTAGAGCGCATTGCGCCCCACATCCATCATTCTTTGTGTGTTGATTTGCGCCTCAGAACAGAGTGAACATGCAAGAAAACAAACTATATAGATGATGCGTTGGAGCATTTTTCCTTTCTTATGCGTTTCTCTTCCGGATTAGTGATTTGCTTTGGTTTTGTAACCGCACTGGTATTTGCCTTTCGACATGGCAAGCAATTTTTTCTTGATGATTTGTTTGCGGAGAGGACTGAGACGGTCCACAAACATTTTGCCTTCCAAGTGGTCGAACTCATGCTGAATGACGCGTGCCACAAATCCGTCCACCCATTCATCGTGTGGCTGAAGGTCGGCATCGAGATACTGGATGCGCACCTTTTCGGGACGTTTCACACTTTCGTGAATGCCAGGAACAGAGAGGCAACCCTCTTCGAAACTATTCTCTTCTTTGCTCGATTCAATAATATGTCCGTTGATAAAAGCTTTCAGATAACCCTTGAATTGAGGCTCATCCTCACTGATGCAGTCGAGGTCGATAACAACCACACGGATAGGCAAACCCACCTGAGGTGCAGCAAGTCCCACGCCTTCAGCCTTTTTCAGCGTTTCAAACATATTGTCGATGAGTTCCTTCAGGTTAGGATAATCTGTTGGAATGTCTTCAGCCACCTTACGAAGTACAGGTTGGCCGAAAATATACATTGGAAGTATCATTAATAAATTGAAATTAAAAATTCAAAACTAAAATGCCATCCGCAAGGCTCCTTATCATCTTTTCTCTGCCGCTTACGGCAAACTTCAGTTCCACTCTTTCGCTCTTCTCGCCTCACGCTTTGGCAGCAGCCATATAATCCTCCAAAATGATAGTGGCACTGATTTTGTCCACAAGTCCTTTGTTTTCTCGTCGCTCCTTCTTCCCGATGCCACTTTCAAGGATGGCTTGATGCGCCAAAACGGAAGTGAAACGCTCGTCGTAGAATACGATAGGAATAGAGGGATAGAGTTTGCGAAGTCGGTTCACAAAGGGAGTGATACGCTTCATGTTTTCGGAATCTTCTCCGTTGGTTTGCTTGGGTTGCCCAACAATGATGCGCTCCACAGATTCTTTCGAAAGGTAGTCAGCCAAAAAATCTAAGAGTTTAGGTGTTTCAACAGTGCAAAGTCCGTTCGCGATAATTTGCAGAATATCAGTTACTGCAATGCCTGTTCGCTTTTTACCATAATCTATTGCTAAGAGTCTTCCCATTCATGAATGATTTATGCAAAGGTACGACAAAATAGGGAGATAGCAAAATGCGAAAACATTTTTTATGAAATGTATGAATTTTACAACATCATTTTGCGCTTTTCATTTTAAATTTCTATTTTTGCACGCAAAACAAGATGTTCAGAAAATGAATGTGAGATACCTTATATTATATATCACATGGATGCTTTTCCCTTTGGGCTTGCAGGCTCAAATGGCTCCAGATTTCACTATCTCCGATAAAGAAGGAAATGAAGTTTCTCTCAGTGCTTTGCGGGGGAAATATGTGCTGTTGGATTTTTGGGGAACATGGTGTCAAGCCTGCATGAAGGAACTTCCCGACATGAAGAGATTCCACAAGAAGCATCGGGAGGAATTGGTAATCATCAGCGTGGATTGCCACGATGAGGAAAGAGCATGGAAAGAAATCGTGGAGGATTACAAACTGAAATGGACTCAGGTGAGAGATACAAAGGAAAATAGTTTAGCGGAAAAATACGGAGTTTCAGTCTTTCCCACCAAGTTCCTCATCGACCCCGATGGAAAAATCCTATTCCGATTGAATGGGGAAAACAAGCAGTTTTTTAAAATGAAATGGAGAAAGGATGTTAAGTAAAGTTTAAGAAATAAGTTAGTACAAATCATATTTTATATGGAAAGAAATTAGAATAATTAGAATAATTATATCAGAAATAATATGTTTTAAACAACACCAAATTTTTGGAGAAATTATTCTAATTATTCTAATTTCTTTCCTAATATTATATTTTTAATTTTCCCTTTCCTTCAAGTCGATTTTCAAGAACAGCTCGTCGAGTTGCTTTTGGTCGATAGCAGCAGGAGCATCGAGCATCACGTCGCGTCCCGAATTATTCTTAGGGAATGCGATGCAGTCGCGGATGGAGTCGAGTCCAGCAAAGATGCTTACCCAGCGATCCAAACCGTAAGCCAATCCTCCGTGAGGTGGAGCACCATACTTGAAAGCATTCATCAAGAAACCAAACTGCTCCTGAGCGCGTTCTGGTGTGAAGCCCAGAATCTCAAACATCTTTGCCTGAAGCTTAGGGTCGTGGATACGGATGGAACCGCCACCCACTTCGATACCGTTACAAACCATGTCGTATGCATCAGCACGCACGGCAGCAGGGTCGGTGTCGAGCAAAGCGATGTCCTCATCCATAGGATGGGTGAATGGATGGTGCATGGCCATGAGGCGTTGTTCCTCATCGCTCCATTCAAACATAGGGAATTCTGTCACCCACAGGAGGGCAAACTTATTCTTATCGCGAAGTCCGAGACGCTCACCCATTTCGAGACGCAGTTCGCACAACTGCTTGCGAGTCTTCATGGCATCCTCACCCGAGAGGATGAGAATCAAATCGCCTGGCTTGGCATCCATCTTCTGTTTCAGTGCATCGAGCTGCTCAGCAGTGTAGAACTTATCCACGCTCGATTTCACGCTGCCGTCTTCCTGCACGCGTGCATAAACCAAACCCTTCGCACCAATTTGAGGACGCTTCACGAAGTCGGTCAATTGGTCAAGTTGCTTACGGGTATATACAGCACAACCTGGTGCACAGATACCGCCTATGTAGGCAGCATTGTCGAACACAGGGAAGGTGCCGCATTGCAGCGTGTCCATCAGTTCCACGAACTCCATGCCGAAGCGCATATCTGGCTTGTCCGAACCGAATCGGCGCATAGCTTCAGCCCAAGGTAAACGAAGGAATGGCTCGTTGATTTCCACGCCGCGGAGTGTCTTGAACAAATGCTTTGCCATGCCCTCGAAAGTCTGGATGATGTCCTCTTGAGTGACAAACGACATCTCGCAGTCAATCTGAGTGAATTCAGGCTGACGGTCGGCACGCAAGTCTTCATCGCGGAAACACTTCACGATTTGGAAATAACGGTCGAAACCTGCCACCATCAGCAACTGCTTCAAGGTCTGAGGGCTCTGAGGAAGTGCATAGAACTGACCTGGGTTCATACGTGAAGGCACCACGAAGTCACGAGCACCCTCAGGAGTGGAACCAATGAGCATCGGTGTTTCCACCTCGAGGAAACCGAGGTTGGAGAGGTAGTTGCGCACCTCGATGCACATCCTGTGGCGCAGTTCGAGGTTCTTGCGCACACATGAACGTCGCAGGTCGAGATAACGGTATTTCATGCGAATATCGTCACCACCATCCGACTGGTCCTCAATCGTGAACGGAGGAACCTCGCTGGCATTGAGCTGGTTGAGCTCGTTGACAATAATTTCAATGTCCCCCGTTGGAATATTCGCATTCTTGCTATAGCGCTCATTCACTGTTCCGACAATCTGAATCACGTATTCGCGCCCCAGTTTGTTGGCAAGCTCATTCAGTTCCTGATTCGTTTCGCTGTTGAATACCAACTGAGTGATGCCGTAGCGGTCTCTCAAATCCACGAATGTCATGCCGCCCATCTTGCGTACGCGCTGCACCCATCCTGCCAGTGTGACGCTTTGTCCCACGTTTTCAATGCGGAGTTCTCCGCAGGTATGTGTTCTATACATATTTAAAGAAAAGATTTTTTTGAATTTCACTGCAAAGATACGTATTTTATGCATTCGTTGTGCCTTTTATCGTTATATTTCTTGCTTTTTACAGCGGAACTTTTAGCGTGGTGTTAACCGTGAAAAGAAGTTCAAGGAAAAAACAGATGTCCGAGTCTTGTTTATAATTCTCTACTTCAGGCTTCACGCTTCACACTTCACGCAGTACAAATGAAGTGAAAGCGGTGCTAATCATTCGTGCGAGCGGTGCAGTGTTTCTGTCGTAGCGGTGGAGGGTAAGTGTCGTAGTGGTGCAGCGTAAGAGTCATACTGGGCTTCCCTCTGAAAACAAACAAAGTAT
>JAEEGJ010002084.1_pt1 | contig 147902 bp, 110 predicted proteins | sample 8958761 | NCBI WGS metagenome assembly JAEEGJ01 (sample SAMN16246546, study PRJNA631951) | gut metagenome | biome: gut microbiome; feature: rumen; material: RS-attached | host: Bos | place: Iran: Karaj | collected 2018-10
GTCATGGAGGTTGACCGCTCCGTGGCCCTTTACAACAACGAGAAGCCCCACATTAAGTTACATCGGATGAGCCCCGCGCGGTATGAAAAAAAATTTACCTTTGCAGAGTCTGATTTCACGGCCCCCGGGGGCCGTGAAATCAGACTCTGCAGCCAAAAGAGTCGCATCGAAATGCAAAAGAAAATTAACAAAAAAGCAATCACCAATAAGAGACAAACGGTCAACCTTATTTAGGCATTGACACCATACCCCACACCCCTTAAACCTTAACCCTTAACCCTTAAACCATACCCCTTAACCCAAAAAAATGTATCTTTGCGCCGTCTTAAATTTGGAAAGAAATTATGCGTGACGCCCGTATCTTTGTAGAGAAAAAACAGGGCTTTCAGGTCGAAGCCGACAGTTTGAAAGCCACTTTGAACCAGAACTTTAACCTTAATATCACGAATCTTCGCCACCTGAAGGTCTATGACATCTTCAATATCGACGAGGATCTCCTCGCCAAAGCCGAGAAAGTGGTCTTCTCCGAACCCGTGACCGACAACGTGAGCCACGAGTTCCCCTTGGACGGGCTGAAGTACTTCGCCGTGGAGTTCCTGCCCGGACAGTTCGACCAGCGGGCCGACAGTGCCATGCAATGCCTCAAACTGCTGAACCCCAAGACGGAAGCCGTCATCAAGAGCGCCAACCTCTACGTGATTGAGGGCGAACTGACCGATGAGCAGTGGCTGAAGGTCAAGAAGTTCTGCATCAACGAGGTGGAAGCCCGCGAGAAGGATATGGCCCGCCTCGAGCTGACCGAAAACCCTGAAGTTCAGGATGTCCCCATCTATGACGGTTTCAGAACCTGGACGGAAGACCAGCTGCGCGAGTTCCACGGCAAGATGGGCTTGGCCATGTCATTGGAGGATTTGAAGTTCATCCAGCAATATTTCGCCAACGATGAGAAACGCGACCCCTCCGACACGGAAATTAAGCTGTTGGACACCTACTGGAGCGACCACTGCCGCCACACAACCTTCGAGACGGCCATCACGGATATTGACGTTCAAGGTGGAAACATTTACAAAGAGCAGATAGAGAATGCGTTGCGCGAATACCTCTCCGTGCGCGACGAAATGTACGGCAAGGATACGCAACGGCCCGTGACCCTGATGGACCTGGCCTCCATCAACGGGAAATATGAGTACAAGCGCGGCAATCTCCCCGACAAGGAGATTTCCGAGGAGAACAACGCCTGCAGCATCCGCGTGAAGGTGGATGTCGATGGCAAGGAGGAGGACTGGCTGCTGATGTACAAGAACGAGACGCACAACCACCCGACGGAGATCGAACCCTTCGGCGGTGCGGCCACCTGCGTGGGCGGCGCCATCCGCGACCCGCTGAGCGGCCGTAGCTATGTGTATCAGGCATTGCGCGTTACGGGTGCCGGCGATATCAAAGCCCCGATTTCCGCCACCCTGCCCGGCAAACTCCCGCAGTCGGTGATCTCCAAGACCGCCGCCGCCGGCTACTCCTCTTACGGCAACCAGATCGGTTTGGCCACCACCTGCGTGCGCGAAATCTATCACCCCGATTACCAAGCGAAACGTCTGGAAATCGGTGCCGTGGTGGGTGCCGTTCCCGAGAACCAGGTGCGCCGCGAGCGTCCGCTGCCCGGCGACATCATCATCATGTTCGGTGGCCGTACGGGTCGCGACGGTATCGGAGGTGCCACCGGCTCCTCGAAGGAGCACACGGAGAAGTCGCTCGACACCTGCGCCGCCGAGGTGCAGAAGGGCAACGCCCCCGAAGAACGCAAAATCCAGCACCTGTTCCGCCGTCCCGAGGTGACGAAGCTCATCAAGAAGTCCAACGACTTCGGTGCGGGCGGCGTCAGCGTCGCCATCGGCGAGCTGGCCGACGGTCTGGTCATCGACCTGGACACGGTGCGCACGAAATACAAGGGTCTGAACGGCACGGAGGTCGCCATCAGCGAATCGCAGGAGCGTATGAGCGTGGTGGTCGCCCCCGAAGACGTGGAGACCTTCTTCCACTACTGCCGCGAGGAGAACCTGGAGGCGAACATCATCGCCAAGGTGACCGACAACAACCGCCTGACGATGACGTGGCGCGGCAAGACCATCGTGGATCTCAGCCGCGACTTCATCAACACCAACGGCGTGCGCCAAAAGGTGACCGCCAAAATCGCCCCCGTGGGTGATGATGTGTTGAAATCCGCTGACGTTCAAGGGAAAACGATGCAGGAGAAATGGCAAAACTGCCTTACCAATCCGAACGTGGCTTCCCAAAAGGGTCTCATCGAGATGTTCGATGCCACCATCGGCGCTTCCACGGTGCTGATGCCCTTCGGCGGTAAGGACCAGCTGACCGAAGCACAGGTGAGCGCGCAGAAACTGCCTGTGCTGCACGGCCATACGAACCTCGCCTCCATCATGGCGTTCGGCTACAACCCCTTCGTCGCCATCCGTTCCCCGTATCATGCCGGCGTGTTGGCGGTGTTGGAAGCGATGTCGAAAATCGTGGCGGCCGGTGGTGATTACCACAAGATCCGCTTCACCTTCCAGGAGTATTTCGAGAAGCTCGGCAAAGAACCCACCCGCTGGGGCAAACCCCTTTCCGCGCTGTTGGGCGCTTTCTGGATGCAGAAAGCGTTCGGACTTGCTTCGTTGGGCGGCAAGGACTCTATGAGCGGCACTTTCAAGGATATGCACGTGCCGCCCACCATCGTCTCCTTCGCCATCACCACGGAGAATTCCGCCCACGTCATTTCGCCGGAGTTCAAGCAGAAAGGCAATCATATTTACCTTATCGAAAATAAGTTAGAAAACGATATTCCGAATATTCAACATACGTGCGAGATTTTCGACTTCGTGCGCAAGCATATTCTGGATCAGACTATCGTCTCTGCTTTCACGCTGCAGTTCGGCGGTGTCGCGGAGGCGTTGGCCAAGATGAGCTTCGGCAACGACTTGGGCTTCGACATCCAGACGAATAAGGATCTCTTCTCATACGGTTACGGCAGTTTCATCGTGGAGACGACCGAGAAGTTGGATGCTCCCTTTGCCATCGAACTCGGCAAGGTGGCGGATGATTTCGTGGTCAACGGCGAGAAGCTCGACAAGGCGGAACTGTTGAAGGCTTGGCGCGGTTTCTACGGCAAGCTCTACCCGCAGACCGCCCCGAACGAGACCACTTCCGTGGGTGCGGAGTTTGCGCGTAAGGCACAGGACGGTCACTTCGAACCGGCGGTGAAAGTCAGCAAGCCGAAGGTGATTTTGCCCGTCTTCCCCGGCACCAACTGCGATTACGATACCGCCAAGGCTTTCGAGGATGCCGGCGCCGAAACCCGCATCCTGGTCTTCAAGAACTTGGACGAGGCGGCGATTGAGCACTCCATCGACGAGCTGGCGGCGGCCATCCGCGAGTCGCAGATTCTCGCGCTCTCCGGTGGCTTCAGCTTGGGTGACGAGCCCGACGGCAGCGGCAAGTTCATCGCCAACGTGCTCAACAGCCCGAAGGTGAAAGCGGCCGTCGAGGACCTGCTGGCCCGCAAGTGTCTGGTGCTCGGCATCTGCAACGGTTTCCAGGCGCTCGTCAAGTCCGGTCTGCTGCCTTTCGGCAAGCTCGGCGACGTCACGCCCGCATCCCCGACGCTCTACCGCAACAACATCAATAGACACATCTCCCGCATCGTGCGCACCCGCGTGGGCAGCACCAACTCCCCGTGGCTCAGCTCGTTCCGCGAGGGCGACGTCCACCAGATCGCCGTCAGCCACGGCGAGGGCAAGTTCGTGGTGTCGGAGTCGTTGGCGAAGCAGCTCTTCGAGAACGGACAAGTTGCGTTCCAGTACTGCGACGAGTGTGGCAATGTGAGCATGGATCCCGAGGACAACCCGAACGGCTCCTTCTACGCCATCGAGGGCATCGTCTCCGACAACGGACTGATTCTCGGCAAGATGGGCCACAGCGAACGCAAAGGCTGCTACCTCTACAAGAACATCGACGGCAACAAGTGCCAGGATATCTTTGCGAATGCGGTAGCGTATTTTAGAGGTTAGACGTGTGACTTGTGATTTGTGATTTGTGATTTGTGACTTGTGATTTGTGATTTGTGACTTGTGATTTGTGATTTGTGATTTGTGACTTGTGATTTGTACCTCTATTACCTATTATCCCGAGGGAACCATCACTCCGACAGCTTCAATAACCCATAACCCATAACCATTCAAAACATGCGAATCAACGATATCGAATACATCGAGGTGGAAGTGTTGGATGTGCGGTCGGCGGCGCACGCGAGCGAGGCGTTTTCGCTGATTCTGACCGACAAGTTCAACGCGACGCATTACGTGCCCATCATCATCGGGCTCAATGAGGCGCGGGCGATCTTGGGCGAGAAGCACGGGCGGATGCCGCAGCGGCCGCTCACGCACACCCTCTTCGCCGACCTGCTCACCGACCACATCCCCGACTACAACCTCGAGTTCGTCTCTATTGACGGTTACCGCGACGGCATCTATTACGCCTCCATCGTCATCCAGGCGCCCACGGGCAGCTACTTCGAGGTGGACGCCCGACCGTCGGATGCGATTGCGATTGCCCTGCACGCCCGCAAGCCCGTCTTCTTCCGCAAGGATCTCTTCGGGGAGCTCATGCAGGTGGCCCGTGCCGCCAACGAGTATTCGGAACCCCATGAGTTTTCCGGAATCTCCATCCCTCCACCATCCAAAGCAAGCGATGCCGCCACGGAATGGGAGACTTTGTCGCTCTCGGAACTCAAGGACCTGCTTCAGGACGCCATCGACGAGGAGAACTACGAGCAGGCTGCCAAGATTCAGGAGGAGATGGACAGGCGCAAAGCTCAGGATTCTGCAACTCGTTGATAATCAATGATGTTGATAAGTGTGTTTATAACTATTTCAGCGGGGTTTTAATCCCAAAAAAGGAAATTGTACTTTTGCAGCGGTTCAGGTTCTGAACAGATGAAAAGGGAACGCTGTGAGAATCAGCGGCTATACCCGTAGCTGTGAGCTCCGGTTTTGCGCCTCCTCCAAGATGTCACTGACTTTTTCATGGGTCGGGAAGGCGGAGGAAGGCGGGAGCGAGCCAGAAGACCTGCCTGAAACCGTGTTCGTGGCTTTCGGGACTAAGAGCAAACGAGAGTGCAGATATCTGCGTGACCTCTCCCTGAGCTGTTTTTATTAACAACCAAAACCTTAACCCTTTTATGGATCAACTGTACATCATCAAACGCAACGGCAAGCGTGAACCCTTCTCGGCCGACAAAATCAAGAACGCCATCGCCAAGGCGTTCCTCTCCGTGAACAGCTTCGCGACCCAGGACGTGCTCATCAACGTCATGAGCCGCCTCAAAATCCATGACGGCATCTCCGTGGAGGAAATCCAGAACCAAGTGGAGATTTCCCTCATGGCCGAACGCTATTACGAAGTCGCCAAAGCGTATATCCTGTACAGACAACGCCATTACGAGGACCGAGAGGTCAAGGAGAAACTCGACTTCCTCATCAACTACTGCAACGCCTCCAACGCCGCCACGGGCAGCAAATACGACGCCAACGCCAACGTGGAGCGCAAGAACATCGCCACCCTCATCGGCGAACTCCCGAAGTCGAACTTCATCCGCCTCAACCGCAGGATGCTGTGCGACAAGATCAAAGATCTCTACGGCAAGGAGCTATCCGACAAATACTTATACCTGCTCAACCACCATTTCATCTATAAGAACGACGAGACGAGCATCGCCAACTACTGCGCTTCCATCACCATGTACCCGTGGCTGTTGGACGGCACGCGCAGCATCGGTGGCAACGCCTCCGCCCCCACGAACCTCAAGTCCTACTGCGGCGGCTTCATCAACATGGTCTTCATGGTCTCCAGCATGCTCAGCGGCGCCTGCGCCACCCCGGAGTTCCTGATGTATATGGACTACTTCATCCGCAAGGAGTACGGCGACGAATACTACAAGGAGAGCGACAAGGTGGTGGACCTCTCGCTCAAGCAGCGCACCATCGACAAGGTGATCACCGACTGCTTCCAGCAGGTGGTCTATTCCATCAACCAGCCGACAGGCGCGCGCAACTTCCAGTCGGTGTTCTGGAACGTGGCCTACTACGACTGCTACTACTTCGAGAGCCTCTTCGGCGAGTTCCGCTTCCCCGACGGCACCAAGCCCCTCTGGGATTCGCTCAGCTGGCTGCAGAAACGCTTCATGCGCTGGTTCAACGAGGAACGCCTCCGTGCCGTCCTCACCTTCCCGGTCGAAACCATGGCGCTGCTCTCCAAGGACGGCGACATCATCGACACTGAGTACGCCGATTTCACCGCGGAGATGTACGCGGCAGGCCACTCCTTCTTCACCTACGTGAGCGACAACGCCGACTCGCTGAGCAGCTGCTGCCGCCTGCGCAACGAAATCCAGGACAACGGCTTCAGCTACACCCTCGGTGCCGGCGGCGTCTCCACCGGTTCCAAGAGCGTCCTCACCATTAACCTCAATCGCTGCATCCAGTACGAATGCCGCAACAATATCCCGCAGTTCCAGTTCGTCGGAGAGGTCATCGACCTGATGCACAAAGTCCAGATTGCCTACAACGAGAACCTCAAATACCTGCAGTCCAAGGGTATGCTGCCGCTGTTCGATGCCGGCTACATCGCCATCAACCGCCAGTACCTCACCATCGGCGTGAACGGATTGGTGGAGGCCGCCGAATTCCTCAACATCCCCATCAACGACAACCCGCAGTACCAGAAGTTTGTCGAGAATGTCCTCGGTCTGGTCGAGAAATACAACCACCAATACCGTTCCAAGGAGCTGATGTTCAACTGCGAGATGATTCCCGCCGAGAACGTGGGCGTGAAGCACGCCAAGTGGGACCGCGAGGACGGCTACCGCGTGCCCCGCGATTGCTACAACAGCTACTTCTACCGCGTGGAGGATGATTCGCTGAACCTCATCGACAAGTTCCGTCTCCACGGCGAACGCTATATCGCGCACCTCACCGGCGGCTCCGCACTGCACGCCAACCTCGAGGAGCACCTCTCGCAGGCCCAGTACCGCCAGCTGCTCCGCGTGGCCGCGCAAGAGGGCTGCAACTACTTCACCTTCAACATCCCCAACACCGTCTGCAACGACTGCGGCCACATCGACAAGCGCTACCTCCACGAGTGCCCCGAATGCCACAGCACCAACCTCGACTACCTCACCCGCGTCATCGGCTATATGAAGCGCGTCAGCAGCTTCTCGCAAGCAAGACAGGAGGAGGCCGCCAGACGCCATTATGAGCACTATAATGGTTAAGGTTTAAGGGTTAAGGTTTAAGGTTTAAGGTTTAAGGTTTAAGGTTTAAGGTTTAAGGTTTAAGGGTTAAGGTTTAAGGTTTAAGGGTTAGAACATTATTGATTCCATAAGCAGTCCCGGAGGGACAACATCTTAATAACCCCACACAAGGCGATAGCCGCAGTGTGGGGTCTTTACAAACAAACAGAAGAACCGTGCTGAAATACTACAACTACGATATTGTCTTCCAGGAGATTCCCGATGAGGTGACCCTTGCGGTGAACCTCACCAACTGCCCGCATCGGTGCATAGGCTGTCACAGTCCGCATCTGCGCCACAACATCGGGGAGCCGCTGGATGCGAACGTGTTGGATGGGATCCTGGACAAATACGGTCGGCAGATTACGTGCGTGTGCTTTATGGGCGGCGACCGTCAGCCCAAGGACGTGGCGACCCTCGCGCGGTATTTGCGGCAGCACACGAAACTCAAGCTGGCGTGGTATTCCGGCAACGACATCATGCCTCGCTATGCGAACCTTTTCGATTATGTGAAAATCGGCGGTTACAAGGCGGACCTCGGCGGACTCAACTCCCGCACCACCAACCAAAGGCTCTTCCGCATTACCCATAACATCCCTGAAGACATCACCTCCCGCTTCTGGCGGTAAGACGAGCAGTCAAGCATAAAAACTTTTGTCGGCATAATCGGGTTAAGGAAATATTATGTAGTTTTGCACGGTCGAAACGAAACCCTGTTATGTCATCCACATTCAGCAAATATCCCTTTGTAAAGAAGGAACTCCTGAAAATCTTCATCGCCATTTTCGCGTTGCTTTTGGTCTGTATGGTTTACTATTTCCATATCCGGAAGGAAGCTTTGCATACGGCGCAGATGCGGGCGGAGGCCACGCTGAAAACCACCGAAAGGATTATCACCTCTCGCATGGGAAAGATTGAAATCGCCGTGAACACGATGCAATCCATGGCAGAATACGCCCTCGACGACCCCGACGCGATGTTTGAAATTGCCGGTTATATTACGGACGCCAACCAGCGTATCATGGGCGCGGGCATCGCCTTCAAGGAGGACTATTACCCCGAAAAAGGGCATTGGTACGAAACGTACGTCGGATACCAAAACGGCAGTGACACGCTCGTCTCGAAACAGATAGGCAGTGCGGAACACGACTATTTCCAGATGGACTGGTTCAAGCAGGGGATGGCAGCCAAAGAGGGATTCTGGAGCAACCCCTATTTTGACAATGCGGGGGGAAAGACGTATATGATTTCCTACTGCTGCCCCATTTTCGACACCGCGAACGAAGCGGTGGGCGTGATCTGCACGGACGTTTCGCTCGACACTCTCGCGGGCATCGTCCAGGGTGTGTCGCTATATTCCCACAGTTACTGCACCTTGATTTCCGGCGACGGCACCTTGCTGATTCCACAGCCTGAATCCGCCAAGGAAATGGGCAAGAAGCACGTGTTCACGGAAGAAATCGATGGCAAAAACATGACCATGACCATCATCATCCCGGATGCCGATATGTACAGACGGCTTCGGCTGTCCAGCCTTTTCTTCGCCCTCGTGGCCTTGACGGGTATCTTCACGGTCGCTTTTATCGCCCATCGTTTGGTGCGGAATCTATTGAAACTAAATGAGATACAAATCAAGGAACAGCATATAGAAGACGAACTGGCTATCGCGAGCACCATCCAGCAAGCCCTGTTGCCATCCGGCAAGTTGAATCCATCTATCCATTCCATTGACATCAAGGGACTGCAAATCCCGGCCAAGTTCGTGGGCGGCGATCTGTACGACTACTATGTTCGCGACAACAAGCTGCTTTTCTGCGTCGGCGATGTCTCCGGCAAAGGGGTGCCCGCTGCCCTGCTGATGACGATTTCGCACAGCCTGTTCCGCACAGTGTCCGCTCGCGAGGACCATCCCGAGCAAATCATGGAGACGCTGAACTCCTCCATCAGCGACAACAATCCCGACATCATGTTCATCACGATGTTCTTGGGCGTCATGGATTTGTCCACAGGCACCATCCGCTATTGCAATGCCGGGCACAACCCGCCGATTGTCATCCGGAACGGTCAGGCGGAGCTCCTGAACACCGAACCATCCTTGCTCTTGGGCGTGGAGATGAATGCTCGATATACCGCGAATGAGTTGACCCTCACTTCCGGCGACACGCTTTTCCTCTACACCGACGGTCTGACGGAGGCCGAGAATATCCGCAAGGAGCTCTTCGGAGAGCGGCGTGCTTTGGAAACCGCCGCCACCTCAGGCACGCTGACGGCCAGCGAACAGATGGAGCGGATGCATCAAGCGGTGCACACCTTCGTGGACGGCGCCGAGCAGAGCGACGACCTCACCATGCTGGTCATCCGTTTCATGGGAAGCGACAACACGCTGTGTATGAGCAACGATATAGAAGAGCTCAACAAGTTGGAGCCATTCTTGAACGGGATTTTCGAACGCGAGCATCTTGACATGTCGATGTTGCCGCAGATAGACCTTGCGTTGGAGGAGGCGGTGACCAATATCATCATGTATGCCTACCCCGAAGGCGAAAAAGGTACGGCGGAACTCACCGTGGAGGTCGCGGACGGGCAAATCAGTGCCACCCTTATCGACAGCGGCACCCCCTTCAACCCGCTGCAACAGCAAGAAGCCAATCTCGACGTTTCATTGGAGGAACGTAAGATTGGCGGCTTAGGCATACACCTCATCAAAGAGATTATGGATGTAGTGGAGTATGCCTACGAAGATGGGAGGAATGTGCTGAAGATGAAAAAAAACGGTAGGGGAGGGGAAAGGCACGAAAGTACGGCGTATTAAAAGAAAAAAAACTTTACTTTTGCGGGTTATTTTGCTTTTGCAGGATATAAATAAACAATTAATTGAAAAACAATATTATAAACAATTATGGATATTAACATTATAAACGAAGGCAATGCCATCACCGCCGTGTTCGACGGTCGTTTGGACACCGTGGCCGCACAGCAAGTTGCGGAAACTCTTGATCCGCTGATGCAACAGGCGGACAGCAACATCATTCTCGATTGTGAGAAGATGCCGTTTATCAGCAGCTCGGGGCTTCGGATCTTTTTGAAGATTCGAAAAGAAGTGGCTGCAAAAGGCGGTAAGATGTGCTTGAAGAATGTCTGCCCTGATGTGATGCAAGTCTTCAAGATGACCAAACTGGACGACATTTTCGAGATTGTCGAATAGCATGGTCTATCTCAATGACCAAGTGGGTGCACTCGATCTCGACCTCGCGCTGGCGCGGGTGTCGGCGCAGCGTCGCGAACAGGCGTTGAAGTTCCGGCACGAAAACGGACGTCGCCTGTCGTTGGCCGTCTATCTCCTGCTGATGGACGGTCTTCGCGAAGAATACGGCATCCAAACCCCTCCTGTGTTCGACTATACGGCTGAGGGTAAGCCTTTTATCCTCGGTCGCCCCGACATTCATTTCAGCTTCAGCCACTCCGGCAACGTGGCCCTGTGCGCACTCAGCGACCAGCCCGTAGGCGCGGATGTGGAGGTTCCCCGCAAGATTACGCCCTCGTTGGTCTCCTATACGATGAATGACCGTGAACAGGAACAGATTAACGCTTCGGCGGATCCCGCGCTGCGGTTCCTCTATTTCTGGACACGCAAGGAGGCACTGCTCAAACTCACCGGCGAAGGAATCCGAAATGATATGAAACAGGTCCTTTCGGAGTCGGGGAAGTATCATTTTGAGACCGTCAAAACAAACAATTATCTCTTTTCTGTTGTAAAATACCGTGAATAGTTTTAATGATAGTTCTAAACCATAAATAGTATGCCTGATTTTTACCACAAAGCTATCCGATGGATATTGGCTGTTTTCGCCATCCTGGCAACCGTTGTGTTGCAGGCTCAAGTACAAATAATCGATTATGAAATCCCGCCCGCTCCGGACAATGAGTTTACGATCGATGCCAAACTGAACACCCGTGGGGAACTTCGTATCGGCGGTTTCGACCCGGAGGAGGAAGAGGAAGGCAAAGACTTGAGATCTCAATTCATTATGGGCCAGTACCGGATCAACCTCGGATACAAGCGTTCCGACTGGTTCGAGGTGAGGCTTTCGCCGCAGTTCTCGGGAGTCTGGGGACAAGCCGGTGGCACGCTGAGCCTTGCCGAGGGCTGGTTCTCTATGAAGCACAAAAAGACCGGGCTCTTCGCCAAAATCGGACGCCAGACGCTGGAATACGACGACGAGCGTATCTTGGGCTACGATGACTGGACGATGACCGCGCCCACCCATGACGTGCTCAAGTTCGGCTTTGAGGGATACGGCCACAAAGTGCACGCGCTCCTCGCCTACAACCAGAATTCCTCCAACATCTCGGAAGGCACCACCTACTATTCGGGTGGTATCCAGCCATACAAGTCCATGCAGGCGCTTTGGTATCACTACACCACGCCGAAATCGATTTTCGAGTTCTCCTTGCTCGGTATGAATATCGGTATGCAGAGTCAAAAAACGGATAATGCGGACTCGATGTGCTATCAGCAAGTGGTAGGCTCCTATATGGTCTTGAAACCCAGTATTGTAAGGTTAGAAGGCGCCTTCTACTACCAGATGGGCAGGGAGGAGCACGGCATTCCGTTGGATGCCTTTATGGGAAGCGTGAAACTCCAGGTTAAGCCAAGCAACATCTACAGTCTCTTCGTCGGGTACGATTACCTCAGCGGCGACAAATTCTTCGCGGTGCCGCCCCACGGCGGTCTGGGACTCGTGTTCCACGACAAGGTCAGGGGCTTTTGTCCCCTGTTCGGTTCGCACCACGAGTTTTACGGGGCTATGGACTTCTTCTACGTAGACAGTTATGTGAACAACTTCACGCCCGGTCTGCAGAACCTCTACACAGGGGCCAAGGTGAATCCCATCGACGGCCTGAATATCAACGCCGCCTACCACTTCTTTGCCATCGCGACCGATCTTCCGAAGATGAAAAAACCGCTGGGACACGAAGTGGAGGTGTCGCTTAGCTATACCTTCGCGAAGTTCGTCAGGGTGGGCGCAGGCTACTCCTTCATGCGCGGCACCGAAACGATGGAAAAGCTCCAGCGCGTCTCAGAAAACCGCCAACTGCACTGGGGCTGGGTCATGCTCTCCGTCACCCCGACCATCTTCACCTACGCCTGGAACGACAAGAAGAGGCATTAAAAGGCTGTTGGCCAGTAGCTGTAGGATAAAAAAAGAATAGCAATAACAAATTGACATAAAAAGACTTGAATATGAAAATAACCGCCCCATTATCCCAAACCCAATATGGCATCTACGCGGAATGCGTAAGTCACGAAAACGAACCCTACTATAACCTGCCATTCTTATATGTTCTTGACGGCAGCCTTGACGCCGAGCGTCTCTGCCGCGCCATCGAGACCGCATTCAAGACCCACCCCACGCTTTTCACGCGAATCGAGGTGAGCAGCGAAGGCGACCCGTTTCAGTCCATCGACATGGAAAAGGAGGAGTTCAGCCTTTCCGTCGAGCAGGTTAAGGACATCGAAGAGGAGAAACGGAATTTTGTGCAGCCGTACAAACTCGTCGGTGGAAGGCTATTCCATACGCGGCTGATGCGCGATGCGGATCATATCTATTGGTTTTTCAGCACACACCACATTATCTTCGACGGTACCTCGCTGAAGTTGATTTTGCATGATGTGGAAAAGGCATACAACGGCGAAACGCTCGAACCCGAGGAGCTGACCTTGGCGGAGGTGGCACTCGCCGAGGCCGAGCTGCGGAAGACTGCCGCTTTCGAGGATGGGAAACGTTGGTATGCGCAAAACTTCGACTGTGGCGACACATACACCCAGCTTATGCCTGACTTGGAAATCACGGAACCTTCCGAAGGGAAAATGGAGCGTCGCCTTCGCACTGAAAAAGCCCGCGTCGAGGCTTACTGCAAGGCCAACGGCATCTTCAAGAGCACGCTGTTCACCGCTGTATATTCTTTCCTCTTAGCGAAATACAGCAATGAGCAGGAGGCACTGTTCGAAACGATTTACGACGGTCGCTCCGACAAGCGTTTGCTCCATTCCGTGGGTATGACCGTGAAGACCTTCCCTTACTATGCGAAGTTCGACGACGAAACCACAGTGCTGGATTTCCTGAAAGCTGGACAGGAGCTGATCGGCAGCTGCCGCCAATATGAGGCGTATGCCTATAGCGATGCCGTCCACGACCTCCAACTGCAGTGCCCTTCCTCTTTCGCCTGGCATGGAACATTGTTTGCGGATGAGATGTTGATGGGAAAACCGATGCAGATGGTGCGCCTGAATGATGATACGCGTGGCAACTCTCTGTATATGAAGGCTTTCATCCGTAACGACCAGTATTTCTTGGAGGCCGAATACAATGCCAACGAGTACTCTGAAACGTTGATGGCACAGTTCATGGAGAGTTACGAAGCCGTCTTGGAAGGCTTCCTGACCCAGACGTACCTGCGCGACGTTGACATCACCACAAACGATCAGAAGGCCATGCTTGACGCCTTCAACCAGACCGACGTGCCTTACGACGAGAGCCAGACCATCGTCACCCTCTTTCGCAAGCAGGCGGCGGCCGTGCCCGACAAGGTGGCCGTGGTCTTTCAAGGCAGGGAATATACCTACAAGCAAGTGGACGAGTTGAGTGACTGTATCGCTTATTACTTGACCTCTAAAGGATTAGGGGCGGAAGATGTGGTCTCGGTCCTGATTCCGCGTTGCGAATGGATGGCCATTGCCTCTATCGGTGTGCTGAAAGCCGGTTGCGCCTACCAGCCGCTGGATCCCAGCTATCCCAAGGAACGTCTCGAATTTATGATGAAAGATTCGGCCGCCAAATTGTTGATTGTGGACAAGGAGCTGCTCTCTTTGGTGGACTTCTATCAGGGCGAGACGCTGTTCACGGGTGACATCACCCCGGGATTTGCGGCACCCGTCGAGTTGGTCGAGCCGAATCCCCATAGTCTGATGACTATGATTTACACTTCCGGTACCACGGGCGTGCCTAAAGGGTGCCAGGTGGAGCACCGCAACGTGGTGGCTTTCTGCCACATGCACCAGGCTTGTCACCACATCACCTCGCAGAGCAAAATCGCCGCGTACGCCAGCTATGGCTTCGACGCCTCGATAGAGGAGATCTATGGCCCGCTCACCATCGGTGCCCAACTCTATATCATCCCGGAGGAGATCCGTCTTGACTTGATGGCCTTGAACGACTATTTCGAGCAGAACGGCATCACCCACGCCTTCATGACCACGCAGGTGGCCTTCCAGTTTGCCTCCAACTTCGAATGCAAGTCGCTGGAGCGGCTTCTCACGGGCGGTGAAAAGCTGCCGTCGATGGTGCCGCCTGCGAACTATATCGTGGGCAACGGCTATGGCCCGTCCGAGTCCATCTGTTACGTGACCAACTACGATGTGACTGACCGTCGCAAGAACATCCCCATCGGCAAGGCGCAGCAGAATGTGAAATGCTACATCGTTGACAAACAGGGACATCGGCTTCCCATCGGGGCTCCCGGAGAACTCTGGGTGGCGGGCCCGCAGGTGACGCGCGGATACCTCAACCGCCCGGAAAAGACCGCTGAGGTCTATCTGCCCAACCCCTTTGACCACGAGGGGAAATACGACCGGGTCTATCGCTCCGGCGACATTGTGCGCTACCTGCCGTCAGGCGACGTCGAGTTTGTGGGGCGCAAGGACGGCCAGGTGAAAATCCGTGGCTTCCGTGTCGAGCTCAAGGAGGTGGAGAGCATCGTCCGCGAGTTCCCCGGCATCAAAGACGCCACCGTGCAGGCTTTCGAAGAGGAAGGTGGCGGCAAGTTCATCGCCGCGTATGTCGTGGCGGATGAGCCGGTTGACATCGAGGCGCTGAACAACTTCATCATGGACGAGAAACCGCCCTATATGGTGCCGGCCGTCACGATGCAGATTGAGGCGATCCCGCTCAACCAGAACCAGAAGGTCAACAAGAAAGCCCTCCCGAAACCCGAGAAAAAAGCGGAAACCGTGGAGGAAAGCCATGTGCCGATGAACATCCTCGAGGAGGAACTGCACGAGATCGTGGCCGGCATCGTCGGCACGAAAGATTTCGGTGTGACCACCGTGCTTGGATACGTCGGTCTCACCTCCATCTCTGCTATCAAACTGGCCGTGCAGCTCAACAAAAAGTACGGCGTCACGGTGGATTCCAAAGAATTGGTCAAGAAGGGCAATATCCAATATATTGAGAATGAGATTCTCAACCTTCTGCTGAATGCTCCGGTGCAGTCACGGCAAGAATCGGAAGAACACAGTGTGGAGTCCACGAATGTTCCGCTTTCGTACGCGCAGATGGGCGTTTATGTGGACTGTATGAAACAGCCGACCTCCACCATCTACAACATCCCATCGTTGATAGGTTTTCCGAAAGATACCGATACCGCACTGTTGGCGAAGTCCGTCGAGACCATCGTCAAGGCGCATCCGCAGTTCCACGTGCATTTCGGCAGCGAAGGCAGCGACATCGTGCAAATCGTGGATGCCGACCAGCCTGTGGTCATCACACAGAGCAAGTTAAGCGAAGAGGAGCTGGAGAAATACAAAGTGGAGTTCGTCAAGCCGTTCAACCTGAAGAAAGGGCCCTTGTACCGTATGGAAATCGTCACGACGGAACAGCGGGTTTACCTTCTGGCCGATGTCCATCACTTGATTTTCGATGGAAGTTCGTTTGACTTGTTTGTCAACCAGTTGTGTGAGTTGATGAACGGTCGTGAAATTGAAGCCGAAGCCATCAGTTATGCCGCTTTCGTCGCCGACGAGAAGGCGGCCGAGGAGAGTGCGAAACATGCCGAAGCCCAAGCCTTCTTCCAGGAACGTCTGGGGAAAGTGGAAGGCGTCACGGAGGTGCCCTCCGACTTGACCAATCCCATCGAACAAGGTTTTACCCGTTGTGCATCCAGCAAACTGGATTTCAAGGCGATGGAGACTTTCTGCAAGCAGCACAACCTCTCGCCCGCGCACCTCACCTTGGCGGCGGTGTTCTATTCGCTCGCGCGCTTCACCAACAACGAGCAGATTTGTATCACGACCATCAGCAACGGCCGTTCCGATCTGCGCATCCGCAACACGGTGGGCATGTTCGTCAACACGTTGGCCTTGAGTGCCCAGATTGGCGAGCAGAGCGTGATGGAGTTCCTGAACGAGACCAGTGCGAACTTTGACGAGACGCTTCGGCACGAGAACTATCCGTTCGCGCAAATCGCTGCGGATTACGATTTGTCGGCCGAGATTATGTTCGCCTATCAGATGGGTGTTATCGACAGCTATATCGTCAATGGACAGAAACTGGAGATCGAGCCCCTCGAATTGGACGTGCCGAAGTTCCGCATCGCGTTCTACATCCAGGAGAACGACGGCGTGCCGAGCGTCTGCATCGAATACGACAACGGCCGTTACAGCGAGAGCCTGATGCAGCGGCTCGCGCAGTCGGTCAGCAATGCGGTCAACGCCTTCATCCGTCAGCCCGAAAAAGCATTGCTGCAGGTTTCCCTGTTAGATGCCGAACAAACCGCTGTCCTCGACAGCTTCAACCAGACGGAAGTGCCGTACGACAACACGCAGAACATCGTTTCGCTGTTCCGCCATCAGGTAGAGCAAACGCCTGACAACATGGCGGTTGTCTATCACGACCACCAATACACCTACCGCGAGGTGGATGCCATCTCGGAGCGTATCGCCGCCTACATCGCCTCGCAAGGTCTTGGAAAAGAGGATGTCGTGTCGGTACTCATCCCGCGTTGCGAGTGGATGGTCATCGCCTCGCTCGGCGTGCTGAAAGCCGGTTGCGCCTACCAACCGCTCGACCCGAGTTATCCCGCCGAGCGTCTCAATTTCATGATGAAAGATGCCAACGCCAAGATGCTGATTGCCGATGAGGATCTGAGGCCTGTGGTGGATGAATACCAGGGTACAGTTCTGCTGACCAAAGATGTCGAGAAACTCCCCGATGCCAAGCCGCTATCCGTTGACATCCAGCCTTCTACGTTGTTCATCCTGCTTTATACCTCCGGCTCTACAGGCACGCCGAAGGGTTGCCAGCTCGAACACGGTAACCTCGTGGCCTTCAGCCATTGGTACCAGCGGTATTACGGTCTCACCGCCAACGACCGCGTGGCCGCCTACGCCAGCTACGGCTTCGACGCCTGCATGATGGACATGTACCCGGCCTTGACCTGCGGTGCCTGCGTTCATATCATCGGCGACGACATCCGCTTGAACCTGCCCGACCTGAACGACTACTTCAACACGCAGGGTATCACCCACTCCTTCATCACCACGCAGTTAGGCTACCAGTTTGCCACCAATGTGGAGAACCATTCCCTGCGCTGCTTCGCCGTCGGCGGAGAGAAACTCGCGGCCTTGGATCCACCGACGAACTACAAGATGTTCAACGGCTACGGTCCCACGGAGTGTACCATCTTCACCACCAACTACTGGGTGAAGGATTACGAGTTGGACATCCCGATCGGCAAGCCGTTGGACAACCTGAAACTCTATATCGTGGACAAGCAGTTCAACAGACTGCCCATCGGGGCGGCCGGCGAGTTGTGGGTGAGCGGTCCCCAGGTGAGCCGCGGCTACCTCAACCGTCCCGAGAAGACCGCCGAAACCTACATCCGGAATCCGTTCAGCCAGGCCCCTGGTTATGAACGTATTTACCGTACCGGCGACATCGTCCGCTACCTCCCCGACGGCAACGTCCAGTTCGTGGGGCGCAAAGACGGTCAGGTGAAGATTCGCGGTTTCCGTATCGAGATGAAAGAGGTGGAAGCCGTCATCCGCCAGTACCCCGGCATCAAGGATGTCACCGTGCAAGCCTTTGATTATGAGAACGGTGGCAAGTACATCGCCGCCTATATCGTCAGCGACAGCAAGGTCAATGTCAAGGAGCTCAACGCCTTCATCGGCCAGCAGAAGCCGCCCTATATGATTCCGGCGGCCACCATGCAGATTGACGCCATCCCGCTGAACCAGAACCAGAAGGTGAACCGCAAGGCCCTGCCGGCGCCGGTCATGCAAGCCTCCGACCGCGAGTATGTGGCACCGGCCAACGAGATGGAACGTCAGTTCTGCAGAATCTTCGGCGAAATCTTGGCTATGGACAAAATCAGCGCCACCGACAATTTCTTCGACTTGGGCGGCACCTCGCTTATGGTCACCCGTGTCATCCTCGAAGCCGACAAGGCTGGGTATCACGTGGCCTACGGCGACGTCTTTGCCAACAACACCCCGCGGAAACTCGCCGCGCTCCTCACCGGCGCAACAGCCATCAGCACGGATGAGGAAGATGTCTCCAACTTCGACTACACCGCCATCAACAACCTGCTGGACAACAACACGCTGGACAACTTCCGGAACGGCGAGCGCCAGTCGTTGGGCAATGTGCTGCTCACCGGTGCCACGGGTTACCTCGGCATCCACGTGTTGCAGGAACTGATTGCCTCCGACGTGCCGAACATCTACTGCTTAGTGCGCGACAAGGATATGGATGCCGCCGAACATCGTCTCAAGACCCTGCTGTTCTACTACTTCGAGAATACTTACGACGAGCTGTTCGGCAATCGTCTGAGAATCGTTCTCGGCGACGTCACCAACGACCTCGTCGAACTTGTCGACGCAAAAATCGACACGGTCTTCAACTGCGCGGCGGTGGTGAAGCACTTCAGCAAAGGCACGGAGATCGAAGATGTGAACATCGGCGGTGCACAACGCTGCGTCGATTTCTGCCTCAAGTCAGGAGCGCGGTTAGTGCACATCTCCACGTACAGCACCGGCGGTGTCAACGTCAACAACAGCGTCTCTCCCGACCATGTCTTCAGTGAGCAACGGCTCTACGACGGACAGTATCTCGGCAACCAGTACGTCCACTCCAAATTCATGGCAGAGCGGGTCGTCCTGCAGGCCATTGCGGAGAACGGACTGTCGGCCAAGGTCATCCGTGTCGGTAATCTGGCGGCGCGTGCCAAAGACGGTGAATTCCAGATCAACTTCTCCACGAACGCCTTCATGGGCCGTATCAAGGTCTATAATATGCTGGGCTGCTGTCCTTACTCCATCTACGAGAACCGGGTGGAGTTCTCGCCCATCGATGAGGTCGCGCAGGCAATTATCCTGCTCAGCACCACGCCCAAGGAATGCTGCGTGTTCCACACCTACAACAACCACGCGCTCTTCCTCGGCGATGTGCTCGGCGGTCTCAACAACCTCGGCACAGACATCCGTCTCGTTGAGGACGAGGAGTATGACGCGGCGATGGAAAGTGCGGGCAACGATCCGCAGAAGGCCAAAACCCTGTCCAGCCTGCTCGCCTACAAGGATGTGGCCCACGGCATGAAAGCTTCCAGCATCCCGGTGGTCAACGCTTACACCACGCAGGTCCTCTACCGTATGGGCTTCAAATGGTCGCCCACAACTTGGGACTATGTGGACCAGATGTTGGGTGCCATCAGCGGACTCGGATTCTTTGATTAGAAAGCGATAATCTTCGAAGAAAAATAAGCCTGACCAATGCCGTCGGGCTTATTTTTTGCCCGTGTACATCGTGCAGACGCCGAATGTGAAGCGGCGGACGCCCACCTGCTGGTACCCTATGCGCTCGAGCATCGGGACGATACGGTCGGCTTTGGGAAACTTCAGTATCGATTTCGGCAGGTAGGTGTATGCCTCTCGGTCGCCGGAAATCCATCCGCCGATAAAGGGCAGAAAATGGAGGGCGTAGAGTTTGTAACACCACAGCAGGAACGGGTTGTCGGGGTAGGAGAGTTCCAGGATGACCATCTTGCCTCCAGGGCGCAGCACGCGGTGCATTTCTGCCAGACCCTGCTCCAGATGTTCAAAATTGCGTATTCCGAAAGCCACGCTCAAGCGGTCGAAGTGGTCGTCGGGGAACGGCAGGGCTTCGACGTCGCCTTGCTGCAGATGGACGTTGTCCGGCACCTTCGTCCGGCCCACCTCCAGCATCTTCTCGGACAGGTCGATGCCGATAATCTCGCTTTCGGGGTGCACCTTTTTGGCGATGGCGATGGCGAAATCACCCGTCCCGGCGGCCACGTCCAGAATCCGCAGAGGTTCTCGGCTGTCCGCTATGGCCTGCACCGCCTTCCTCCGCCACCTTCGGTCGATGGAGAAGGACATAATGTGGTTCATCCTGTCATAGTCGGGGGCTATGGCGTCGAACATCTCCTCTATTTGGGTCTTGGTCGGCATATTAGATCAGGTATCCGGTTCCGGCGAGAATGGCAAGGACGAAAGTGCTGATGACCAGCAGGGGCAGTGCGGGGTCGAGGCTCTTGCCGTCACGGCTCCACACGATGCGCAGGTGGAGTGCGTAGAGTGGGAGCGTGGCACAGTAGAGGAGGTTCCACCCCGAGGTGAAGTCGGCCAGGGTGAACAGCAGCATGCACAGCCACGCGGCCACAATCAAGGCGGTTTGGTAGATCTTGGCCTTTCGGGAGCCGATTTTGAGGGGGATGGTGATCCGGTGGTTCGCGTCGGACTCCATATCCCGGATGTTGTTGACGTTGAGCACTCCCACGCTGAAACATCCGATGGCGGCTGCCGGCAGCAGTACCAGCAGGGTGTCGAAGGTGTGGGATATCACGAAATAGGCTCCCGCCACCGAGACGATGCCGAAGAAGATGAACACGGAGATGTCGCCGAGGCCGCGGTAGCCGTAGGGGTTCTTCCCGAGGGTGTAGTGCATGGCGGCCCAGATGGCGGCGGCGCCGAGCAGCAGGAGCAGAACCGGCTGCCAGCCTATCAGGGTGCCGAAGGACGACCAGACCATCGCGGTGCCGAACAGGCAGCACAGCCCTGCGAAGAGGGCGATGAGCCGCCGGAAATCCTTCGTGTCCAAAGCCCCCTGCGCCAGGCTGTATTGGGGACCCTCCCTCTGCGAGCCGTCGGTTCCCCGCAGGAAGTCGCCCAACTCGTTCGACAGGTTGGAGAGTATCTGCAGGCAGACCGTCGTCAGCAAGAGCCATAGAATCGTCCAGCTCGTCGCATCGTGATGCCGCAGAGCCAGCATCAGCCCGAGCACCACCCCGGCGAGCGATAGGGGCAACGTGCGCAAACGCATCGAAAAAACCACCGCTTTGAATCTTTTCATATCATTCAGAAATAAGGACGCAAAGGTACACAAATTTCACATCCGACGAACAGCCATCATCGTGCGTGGATTTGCAAAAATAGTGGCTCCTTCTGCAATTATGACCTTCTGTAGGAAAAACAAAGTGTTCAATCCTTTTTTAAATGGCTGGTAACCAAATGTGTACACGCTTTAATATTTTTCCTGCTCAAAGTGGCCATGTTCGAATATTTTATATATTTGCCTTTCTATTTGCAGTTTAAACATAAAATCCGATAAAATGTCAGCTACAAAACTTCGGCATTTAAGGCGTTTCGCGGTGGGGGTGCTTGCCGTTGCGCTGTTTGCCTCCTGTCATAACAAGCACGCCTTCGATTTCTCCCGCTTTTCGGATATCGAGGCCAATGGCCACTGGGGTGTGCCGCTCGTGGACGCCGAATATACCATCGGTGACATCCTGAGCCTGACAGAAGGGATTGAGTATATCCATGTCAACGACAATGGCACGATGGAGATTCGCTATCAATACCAGAAAGACTCGGTGATTTCGGCGGACTACTATATGGACATTTTCGCTCAGCAGAGTTTCTCCGCGAGCGAAAGCCAATCCTTCTCGGGCTCCGGCCAGCCCGCTCCAGCCGGCACTACGGTGCCGCTCCTCAACGACACGCTGTCCCTCTCGTTTCCCTCAGATCAGGTGATTCTCAACAGCGCCACGGCCAAAACCGGTATTCTCCAGCTGAATATCCAGTACGACCTTACCTGCTTGGTGCAGATCGAGATCACCTGCCCGCAGCTTGTCAGCTACACGAACCAGCCTTACCACGTGATAGAGTCGTGCAGCACCGGCAATTTCAGCACCACCCTCGACTTCGGAGGATATACCATCAACGCACTGGAAGGCAATACGGTGGAGTTCTACATCAGGGCTTCTACCGTGTCGGATGGAAACCCCTATCCGGCTGAGGTGAGCTTTAACTACACCGTCACGGTGAGCCAAATGAGCTTCTCCCGTATCGAGGGTAACTTCGTGAGGCTCGACCTGCCGTTTGACGAAACGTGGGACTTCGACCTGGCCTTCCTGCGGCAGCACGTCACCGGCACGATGCAGATATACAACCCGCAAGTCGTATTGGAAGTCATGAACACCTTCCCCGTGGATGCTGACATCACGCTCAACGAAGCCTCTCTGTCGGGTCCCGGAGTCACCTCCTCGATCATCTCCTCCAACGAGGCGCATGTCCACGTTCCGGCCTCCACGAGCGTTTTCACGCCGCAAAATCTGCCGTTGGCTAGCTCCATTCTGCTCTCCCCGGACTACTCGAGCTTCCGGCTCAGGGGCTCGGCCTCGGTCAACACCCCGGGCATCAACGCTCCCACGCATTTGGTCTTCACCGACCAGCAACTCATCAGTCTGCGCATTTCGGTGACACTGCCCCTGCGGGTGAGCGCCGACCATATCACCTTCTGCGACACGCTCGACTTCAGCTCCGGCATCGATCTTCCCGATGAACCCGCCTTCTCGAATTTGGGACTTCGCTTAGGCCTCTACAACGGACTGCCGCTTTCATTCGGTATGCAGGTCTATTTCTTCGACTCGCAGACGCAGACCGTCCGGGACAGTCTGTTCTCCAATCCGCAGCCTGTGCTGGCGGCTGTGAACGGTACGCCCCGCCTCACCGAGCTGTTCGCCGCCAAAGAGGATCTGTATGCCGTGCAGCGCCTGCTCAACTGCGATGCCATCATCCTGCGCGCCTCCCTCAACACCGACAACCAGCCGGTCATCATCAATGCCAATCAGACGCTCGGAGTGGAACTCTCCGCCAGCGTGAATGTGGACGTCAATGAACTGGTCCATTCCGGACTCTAAAACCGCATCGCTATGAGAAAGAGATTCATTCCAGTGTTCTTGATGATGATGTGCTGCTCTGCGGTGTCGGCACAGAACCTCGATGTCTTCCATTTCATGGAGACCAACCCCTTCCGGCACTTCGACACCCCGTCGAGTGAGTGCATTTACGACGGCTATATCGCTTTGCCCTCCAGCAATATCAGTGTCTGCGCCAACTTGGGCTCCATCCGTTACAACAAACTCTTCGAGACGGATGCCGAGGGCTACCCGGTGACGCTCACAGCCCCCCGTTTTGTCAACAGTTTGGCCAAGAACAACTACCTTGGCGTGAATACGAATGTGGAGATGATCGGTTTCGGCTTCCGGGTTGGTGATATGTACTTCAATCTGGACTACCGGCTGCGCCTGAATACCGACATCCGTTACTCCAAGGCACTGTTCGGACTGCCGGTTTATGGTAATTTGGCCTATACCGAGAAGCCTGCCGATATGAATTTCAGTGCCAATATGAATCTGTATCAGGAGCTTGGATTGAGCTTCCGCTACAAGATCAACGACGAGATGGCCTTCGGGCTGCGCCCCAAGTTGCTTTTCGGGGCCGCCAATATCCGTGCCAACAAGATTTCGGCGGAACTGGCCACCGATCCGACGAACTACGGCCTCACGATGCGCTACAATGCCGCCATACAGGCAGCCGCCATTATGCCCTACAACCTCACGTTCAACCCGGAACAGGGCTTTAGTTTCGACTACACGATGGACGTCGACCAAATCACCCACAATATGTTCAAGAACGTCGGATTAGGCTTGGACTTGGGCTTCTCCTACAAGCCGCTGCCTGAGCTCGATCTCTCGTTCGGCATTCTCGACATCGGCTACATCCGATGGAAAACCTTCACCACGGAGATGAGCAGCGAGTTGAACGAAGCCGGTCGCTTTTACGAGGACGGAGCCGTGGTGTTCGGCGGTCTCAACAAGGACGATATCCAAGCGCTGATCGACGGCGACGGTTTGTCGAGCCTGATGGACTCGTTGGCCTCCTGTTTCCCGCTTGACGTGAAGCCGTCCGGCCCCTATACGACGGCCGTGCCGGTTCGCGTGGTGGCCCAGGCCGACTACAAGTTCGGCAAGTTCAGCACGGTGAGCGCGGCGGTGCAGTTCCGTTTCGCCAGCCACTACGTGCAGCCTTCGCTCACCCTCGCCTACGACGCCAACTTCTTCAATTTTGTCGACTTGTGCGTGGCCTACACCCTGCAGCGTATGTCGTTCGACAACTTGGGGGTGGGAATCGGTTTCAATCTCGGTTACCTGAACCTCTATGTCGGCACGCAGAACATCGTGGCGGCCATATCCTATCAGAATGCCTCCCAGCTCTCCGCCTCCGCCGGCGTGGTCTTCAACTGGGGACACTTCAACAAATGGCGTGAAGCCCATCCGAAGCAGACCGGAATCCCGCAGTAAATTCGCCCTTCTATGAATCATCGACGGGACTGCATCCCACAAAAAAAGTGTGCCGGACAAGACGTTCGGCACACTTTTCGTATTTGAGGGATAGGGTTTTACCAAGCGAAGAGCGGACGGTCGTGCATCATGTCGTTGACCGTCTTGCGGGTCTTGGCGATGAGCTCCTCGTTCTCGACGTCGCAGAGCACCTTGTCGATCATCTCCACGATGACGGGCATGTCGTTCTCTTTCAGGCCGCGGGTGGTGATGGCGGGCGTACCCACGCGGATGCCGGAGGTCTGGAAAGCGGAACGGGTGTCGAACGGCACCATGTTCTTGTTGATGGTGATGTCGGCCTTCACGAGGGTGTTCTCGGCCACTTTACCGGTCATTTCGGGGAATTTCTTTCTCAAGTCGATGAGCATGAGGTGGTTGTCGGTGCCGTTGGAGATCACCTTGTAACCTCTTTCCACGAAAGCGTTGGCCATGGCGTTGGCGTTGAGCTTCACCTGCTTCACGTAGTTGGCGTAGTCGTCGGTCAGAGCCTCGCCGAAAGCGACGGCCTTGGCGGCGATGACATGCTCCAGCGGACCGCCCTGGCAGCCCGGGAACACGGAGGAGTCGAGGATCTGGGACATCATCTTGACGACGCCCTTCGGGGTGGTCTTGCCCCACGGGTTCTCGAAGTCCTTGCCCAGCATGATCAGACCGCCGCGAGGTCCGCGGAGGGTCTTGTGGGTGGTGGTGGTCACGATGTGGCAATGGGCCACGGCGTTGTTGAGCAGACCCTTGGCGATGAGGCCGGCGGGGTGGGAGATGTCCGCCATCAGGATGGCACCGACCTTGTCGGCGATTTCACGCATGCGTGCCCAGTCCCAGTCACGGCTGTAGGCGGAAGCACCGCCGATGATCAACTTCGGCTTCTCGCGGAGAGCGACTTCCTCCATCGTGTCGTAGTTGATGCAGCCAGTCTCCTCGTCCACCTGGTAAGCCACAGGACGATAGAGAATGCCGGAGGAGTTCACGGGGGAGCCGTGTGAGAGGTGACCGCCGTGGTTGAGGTCGAGACCCATGAAGGTGTCGCCCGGTTGCAGGCAGGCCATCAAAACGGCCATGTTGGCCTGTGCGCCGGAGTGCGGCTGCACGTTCGCCCATTCGCAGCCGAAAAGTTGTTTCACGCGGTCAATGGCCAATTGTTCGGATTGGTCAACGATTTGGCAGCCACCGTAGTAGCGTTTGCCCGGAAGACCTTCCGCATATTTGTTGGTCATGACAGAACCCATGGCTTCCATCACCTGGTCGCTCACGAAGTTCTCAGAAGCGATAAGCTCGATGCCGTTGGTCTGACGCTCGCGCTCCTGCTGGATGAGATTGAAAATTTGTTCGTCTCTTTTCATATTAAATGATATAATTGTTTGATAATTAGACTATTCGAATTTACCATCGGAAAATGCAAAGATACACTTTTTCCATATAGAAAAATTATTATTTTTGCAGCCTTATTATGTAAATTCGGATTATGACAAATAGAACCAACATATTGATAAAACGCCTCTCGAGTGTCGTGCTGTTTCTCTGCGCCGTCCTCGCGGGTTTTGCGCAGGTGGACACGGCGTTCTGGTTCGCCGTGCCGAGGTTGGCGCACGGTCATGCGGGCCGCCCGATCAAACTGTGCGTGGCGACCCTCGACCAGCCGGCCACCGTCACCGTGTCAAAACCGGCCACCAATACCACGCTGACCACCTTCACGGTGCCCGCCAACAGCTCCCAGACCTACCAGCTGGTTGGAGATGCCGAATCTGCGCTGACAGGCTTCGAATGCTCCCCCTACAACACCCCCCTGAACTACGGCATCTATATCCACTCCACGGCCAAGATGAACGCCTATATCGCCGTGCAGAACAATAACAGCGAAATCTATGCCTTGAAAGGCAACAGCGCCTTGGGGACCCAATTCTTCATCCCCATGCAATACCAGTACGAAAATGCCTCGTACAACGGAGAAGCCCGCAACAGTGTGCAGATCATAGCCACCGAGAACAACACCTCCGTGCAGATCATCCCTACCCAGACACTCTACCAGAACGGCGGCGCGGCCAACTCCACAATCAACGTCACACTGAACCGGGGACAGGTCTATAACTTCGCCTCCAACACGCAAACGGCCGCAGGCCATATCTGCGGCACGGTGGTCACCTCCAACAAGCCGATTGTCGTGGACGTCTCCGACGACTCGGCCACCCCGAACGGCAGCAACCAGGACTTGGTGGCGGACCAGATCGTGCCCGAAGACCTCGCCGGCTACCAGCATGTGGTGGTGCCCTCGCCCTCGTCGGTCAACAATTCCACCACCAGCGGCGGCTTGAGCGACTACGCCTTCATCTTCGCCTTGGAGGACAATACCGATGTGACGGTCTATTACGAGACAACGGGCGGCAATTTCAGCCAGACGCAGTACACGAATTTGATGCGCGGCGACAAACGCGCCTTCCATTTCACCTACAACAAACCGGCCTTCGTGTACAGCTATCATCAGCAACAAGACGCTGACGGGAATATCTCCTATGAGCCCCGGAATGTGTTTGTATTCCAAGTGACCGGCGCCGGTAACGAGTTGGGCGGCACACAGTTGCCCCACGTCTATTGCACCGGCTCAACGAAAGTCACCTACCGACCGCTGGCCCATCCCTCTAACCATACGAAACACCTGTACCTCAACTTGGTGTGTAATGCGAACACCCCGACGGGTCAGAGCATTACCGATGCTTTTCAGATTACGACGAATACAGGAAATGTGACGATTGCCGCCTCGGAGTGGCATCCCGTGCCGGGCAGCCCCGCTATGCGCTATTGCCAGAAGGATATCTCCAGCAAGGCCACCAGCCAGTATATCCAGGTCTCCAACTCGGTGGGTAAATTCCACATGGGCATGATTGACTACCACATGCAAGGAAGTGGCTACGACGACTGCTCCATCAGCTATTTCAGCAGCTACTCGTCCGATTTCTCCATCAAGTGGGACACACTCGTCACCCTCCACAACTACTGCGAGGGCGACACCATCCATTTCGACTTCGACAGTGTGGACGCCAACATCTCCCGTATCTTCTATCCCGACGGGAGCGCTCTCTTGCAGCCTCCCTTTGTCGAAAATAACGTCGGACCGGATGACAGCGGGTGGTACACGGTAATGGCAAACGATGCCCGCGGGTGTATCGTGGAACCCAAATACGACTCCATCTACATCACCGTTCACCCCACCCTTTATGAAACGGTTTACGACACCATCTGCCCCGACGAGGCCTACACCGGCTACGGATTCAACATCCCGGCCACCGCTACAGCCGAGGTCGGAACAATTCTGGATACATTGCTTCTGCAAACGGTCGGGATGGGCTGCGACAGCTTCCTGATTCTCGACCTTACCGTCCGTGACATCGTGAACCGCGAAACGGTCTTCGACACCGTCTGCCCCGGCCACAGCTACACCGGTTTCGGGGGACTCTTCCACTTCCCCGCCGACAGCACCGCCATCCCCCACTTGCTGACCGACTCCGTGCATCTGACACCCGTCGGGTTCGGCTGCGACAGCGTGCTCACCATCCAGCTCACCGTCCGTGACAGCGTCTTCGGCGAGTTCTCCCATATCGCCTGCAACCAGTACACCTGGAACGGCCATACCTATGTGGAATCGGGCGACTACACGCAGACGCTGACCGACGCGCACGGCTGTGACAGTATCGTGACCATGCACCTTGAGATCTTGGAACCGGCGGTGGAGATTGAGACCTCCGGCGACGATTTCTGCGAATATGGCGAGATTGTGCTGAACGCCGTCACCGACTACAATGAGTACATCTGGAACACCGGCGATACCACCTCGTTCCTGCAGGTCACACAGCCGGGCCTCTATACCGTCACGGTCACGCAGGGCGACTGCCAGGCCTCCGACAACTACTACATCGACGCCTGCGACTTCACCATCATCCTCCCCAACGCCATCACGCCCTCCAAGAGCGACGGCCTTAACGACTGCCTCACGCTGCCTGGGTATGTGCACCGTTTCCTCTCCGAGTTCAGCATCGAGATTTACAACCGCTGGGGCTCGCTCGTCTATTACAACAACGACATGAACTTCCAATGGTGCGGCGAGAGCGGCAACCGCCCCGAGGACATAGAGAATAACCGCCACGTCATCAACGGGCAGGTGTATGTCTGGATTGTCCGCGTGCGCAACCTCGATGGTAAACCCTTCGTCTATAAAGGAACGATAACCGTCCTCTAACAAATCACACCTCACAAATCACAAGTCACAAGTCACAAATCACAAGTCACAAGTCACAAAAATCCAATCATTATGAAAAGAAATATCATCCCGTTGATTTTATGCGCGGTAGCGATGCTGTTCGCCTCATGCAAGGAGCAGCCGGTGCCGGAATTCATCGATGACAAACCCGAAAAAAACATCGCAATGGAGAACCTGCTCACGCGCCGCAGTGTGCGCCAATACACTGCCGAAGTGCCTCCGATGGAGGTGATTGAAGAGATTTGCAAGGCCGGCACGTATGCCCCGACCGGTATGAACCGCCAAAGCCCGATCATCATCGCAGTCACCAACAAGGAGCTGCGCGACAGCCTGAGCCGCATGAACGCCCGCGTGATGGGCAACGACAGCATCGACCCGTTCTACGGCGCACCTGTGGTGTTGGTGGTGCTGGCCGACAAGAACGTGCATACCTGTGTAGAGGACGGCAGCCTTGTGATGGGTAACCTGATGAACGCCGCCCACGCCAAAGGCCTCGGCTCCTGTTGGATACACCGCGCCAGAGAGGTCTTCGAGACCGAAGAGGGCAAGCAGATCCTCAAAGACCTCGGCATCGAGGGCGACTACGTGGGCGTTGGCAACTGCATCCTCGGCTACACCGACGGCGAATATCCCGAAGCCAAACCCCGCAAGGAGAATTGGGTCTATTGGGTGAAATAATACATTCTCTTTCATATCGCGGGTTGTTGCCGGAAACGTTCAACAACCCGTTTGATTATGTGCCGCATCCCGTGTGCGAGGCGGCCGTGGCGGATTTGTTGCCGCGTGTCGAGGAGCTGATGCGCGGGAACCCCGAAGGCAAGATGTTCGGGGTGCTGGTCGTGGCGAAAAAAGAAAAGCTGTATTATCTGGCGGCCTTTTCGGGACAGCTGTACGACCAGTCCGTGCTGCCCGGCTTCGTGCCGCCCGTGTTCGATTTCCTCGCCCCCGACGGCTATTTCAAGATTCATGAGGCGGAGATTTCCGCTATTAATCAAGAAATCGACAACTTGGGGTCAGATGGCCGGTATATCGAATCCCGAAAAATTTATCTGCAGTTACAAAATGATGCTGAGGTTGCCATTGCCGCAGCCAAGCAAAAGATGTTGGATGCCAAAACCAGACGCGATGCCGAACGTTCCCAAAGGACGCTGACCGTCGAGGAAGAGACCGCTTTCGTGAAAGAGAGCCAATTCCTGAAGGCGGAGCTGCGGCGGGAGAAACAGCGATGGACAGAACAGCTGGAAGAGGCAAAGGAGGCCGTTTCCGTTTATGAACAACAGATAGAAACGCTTGCAAACCAGCGGAAAACGAAATCGGAGGCATTGCAGAACTGGCTGTTCGAGCATTTCGTGATGGTGAACTACGCGGGCGAGCGGCACAATCTGCTGGAGATTTTCCGCGACACCGTGCAGCAATTACCTCCCGCCGGCACGGGTGAATGTTGCGAGCCGAAGCTGCTGCAATACGCTTACACACACGGACTCAAGCCCATCCAAATGGCCATGTTCTGGTGGGGAAAATCGCCTGAGGGGGAAATTCGTCACCATCTGCACTATTATCCCGCCTGCTCGGGTAAATGCAAGCCCGTGCTGACCTACATGCTGCCACCGGAGGTGTTGGCCGCAAATTCGCATCGAGACCTCTCTGAGCAACTGGAAATTGTCTATGAGGATGCCGATTTGTGGGTCGTGAACAAGCCTTCGGGGATGCTGAGCGTGCCGGGGAAGTCGCACCGCGAATCCGTAATTTCCTTGTTGCAGGAACGTTGCCAAGAAGGCGAAACACCGTTAGTCGTTCACCGGTTGGACATGGACACCAGCGGGCTGCTGGTCGTGGCGAAGCACAAAACCGCGCATTACCGTCTGCAGAAACAGTTCAAGGACAGGGAGATACACAAGACCTACGTGGCGGTGTTGGACGGCGAACCGTTGCCGATAGGGGAGGAAGGTCGCATTGAATTGCCGCTCTCCCCCGACCTGATGCACCGTCCGTTCCAGAAGGTCGATAAAGCGCACGGAAAACCCGCTGTGACGTTGTATCGCGTGGTGGGAGAGCATGTTGTGGAGCTCCATCCGCTCACGGGTCGCACGCACCAGCTGCGCGTACACTGCGCCCACGCGGAAGGGTTAGGTCGTCCCATCCAGGGCGACAACCTCTACGGTCGCCGCGCTGATCGGCTCTATCTGCACGCCGCGCGGATTGCGTTCGCGCACCCGATGAGTGGGAAAGAAATGGTGTTTGAGAAGAAGTCGGCGTGGTGAGAAAAAACGATTTCCCTCTTGACAAGCGGTCTTTTTTGTTGTATCTTTGCGGCAGAAAATTAAATACATAATGGCAAAAGAATATACTTCAAAAGATATTGAAAATCATGAGGTTAACGATCCTCAAGTTCAGTATGTCGCTTCCGCCCAAAGGACTTTACGCACCATCACCGAAGAAGAGATGGAGCGAAGTATGACTTTGGAGGAACTTGACAACCATTTGACAGAGTTTATTCATCAACATTACCATGCAAAATAATGAAAGTGATTGTTGATGATGTTGTTGTGAAAGAGATTGACAGTTTCTACTCTGCCGCCATGAGGAGGCATATCACGTTGTCAGAGGAAACTGTTATGGCCAAGAAGAAAAGGTTAATAGAAGCCCTTGCGTCTTTAAGCGATTATTATTTCATATACCCAAAAGCGAGGTTAAAACGAAAGTGGATTGAAAACAATTGGCAGGAATACACTTGTGAGGATTTCCATTTTGCATACGAGATAGTTCGTGATAAGAATGGTCAAGAAATCATTTTTGTTCGTGATGCGGTGCATAGTTTGTTATACTATTAATCATGATTAATATATGGAACTCGATACAAAAAAATGGGCAATTCTGGATAAATTGGACAGCAATCCCTTGTCAATTGAACATGTTGAAGAAGTAAAAGAGTTGGCGAAGGAAGCCCATAGTTATTTGTTGTCCTTCCCATGGTGTCTGTCTATCAATAAGGGTTGGTTGGTCTATTCTTGTGGATATGTTATAGGCCTTTTCTGTTTTGAAATCGTGCCTGATGTTGCGAAAGGGGCAGACAATCATGTTTGGGTAATCGTAGGTGATCTTCCTCCGGCCTATATTGACATATTAAGTGCTCCATCCGCACATAGTGCATTGGATTTATATATTAAACTGATGGAAGAATGGGCTTCGAAAGTGAACAACGGCGAAGACATTTCTGATTGTTATCCTGTTAATGTGCCCGCAACCAAAGAGTATGCCGATATGCTCACAACAAGAATGAATCTTTTGAAGGAGGATCAGTTGCCGTTGTTAGAGGAAAGATGATTTGGCTGTTTACATGATTTCTTCATGCGGGGAAACCTCTCCGCACACCTACGGTATGTGTTTTTCGACGCTGGAAGCGTCGTCTCCTATGATTAATAATCGGGGCCGCCCCTCCGGACAGCCCCAATATTCTTCATTCTACATTCTTCATTGAAATTATTCCAGTTCCATCACCGTTCTGTTCGAAGGCCTGTATCCCAACTTCTTCATCAAATTGCGCTCGAAATCGACCTTGGTGGCGAATTTCTTCGGGTCTTTCTTCTCTTTCGGGCTCCAGACACATTCCGAAAGCGCAAACAGTCGCGGCATGATCATGTATTCGGCCGTTTCGGGGTCGTTGACGAACTCGGTCCAGAGGTTGCACTGTCCGCCGAGGATGTGCTTCTGCTGTGCCTCGCTCAAGCCCTCCGGCATCGGGTCGAAAGAGTAGGCCTTGCCCAAGGAGACGTAACCCTCCATGCAGAGCCGCTCGTCCTTGTCCTTGCTTTGGTAGTAGTTGAAGTAGCAGTGCGTGGTCGGGCACATGATGACGTCGTTGCCGTGCTTGGCGGCGGTTTTCGCCACGTCGAGGCCTTGCCAACACATGATGGTGGAGGTGTTCACCATGTCGTCCGACACGATGTCGTCCCAGATGATGGCCTTCTTGCCGAGCGAATCCAGATGGTGCTCGATTTGGTTCATCAGCCATTGTTGCAGCTCGAACTCGTTCTTAAGTCCCTTGTCCTGAATGCGTTGCTGGCATTTCGGACAGACCTGCCAGTTGTCGTTGAAGGCTTCGTCGCCGCCGATGTGGATGAGCGGGTAGGGGAAGAGTTCGGCCACTTCGGTGAGCACGTTCTTGTAGAAGGTGAGCACGCCGTCGTTGCCGGCGCACATGATGGCTTTGGGCGGCCAGTAGGGACCCACGGCCACGGTGTAGGGATAGTCGTCGCAGGCGTACTGCGGGTAGGCGGCGAGGATGGCGCTGCAGTGGCCGGGAATCTCGATTTCAGGGATGATGTCGATGTGACGGGCGGCGGCGTAGCGCACGATGTCGCGGATCTGCTCCTTGGTGTAGAAGCCGCCGTAGGTCATGGGTTCGTCGGGCATCACCGGGTGCAACGTGTCCCAGGAGGTGCGCTCGGGACGCCACGCGCCCACGCGGGTGAGCTCGGGGTAGCGGTCGATCTGCACGCGCCAACCGTGGTCGTCGGTGAGGTGCCAGTGGAACTTGTTGATTTTGAAGAAGGCCAGCATGTCGATGTACTTCTTCACGAAGGCGGTGTCGAAGAAGTGGCGCGACACGTCGAGGTGGGCGCCGCGGTAGGCGAAGCGCGGGTAGTCGGTGATGACGGCACACGGCACCGCGAATGTCTGGCTGCCGGCCAGCTTGTCGGTGCCGGCCATCTGCATGAGCGTCTGCATGGCGTAGAAGAGGCCGGCGGTGGTGTTGGCTTCCGCCACGATGCGGTTGGGCTTCACCGTGAGCACGTACCCCTCGTCGCCGATGCTCTTGATCTCTTTCTTGCTGATGCTGAAGAGGATGGAGTGCTTCTTCGCGCTCTCCGCGTCGCCGAGGTTGGGACGCATCTTGAAGTAGCTCTCGTAGAGGTCGCGAATCATCTTCGAAGTTTCGGATGATTCCGCCCCGAGGTTGTCGAAGCAGAGCATCGTTTTCTGGTCGATGGTGAACTGTCCGGCTTTGGGCGTGATCTCCACCGGCTCGGGGATGACGACGACGGCTTTGGGTTTCTGGCAGCCGAATAGCACGACGGCCGCGAGGATGATAGTCAAAAGGGTGATCTTTTTCATATTTGGTTTCTTTTTATTATGCTGCAATAATATACCCGCTGCGATAGCATTCCGCGATATATTCGCGGGATTGGTAATAAAGGTCGGAGTTGAAGTTCAGGATTTTCTTGGAAATCCAAGAGTTATAAACCTCGCGGATGCCTTTAAATGTTTCTTCTTCAGAATAACAATCTTCTAATAAACGGGAAAATACCTCGCCAATATCCCAATAATCAGGTACGTTGTAGCGACAAAGTTTCACATTGTCGTATTGACCGTTCGGAATATTGGCACGGGTGATGAAATCATCCGCCACTTTTTCGATAGGCTCGCTATGGAAAACATCTTGATATTTGTAAATGCGTTCAATGTTATCCCCTAAGAGATTCACCACAAGCGACCTCTCATTTTTTGTCTGTCGGGCAATAAATTCAATCAGACTGCACGTGTAAAATAGGGCAGTATTATTTTTCTTCATAAACTTCGATTGCTTTGTTGAAACGTAATGTCAAAAGAGCTTCAGGTGTGTTAAAACAGATTTGATGTGTTGGATTTTTGAATCTGGCCAAATCCCAAGCAGTACAATAGAAGCCAAAGAAAAAGTCCTTGTTGAACTTCGTAATCCTGATTTCAGGGTTTTGTACTATTTGTGAACTTCCGTGATATAGTTCCATCGTATAAAGTTTAATGCGGCAAAAATACACAAATAATGTGAATCTGTCTTTACGATATTTGAGACAAGATGAAAATAGTTTGAATTCAGAAACCGATTTCGAACAAGTCCCCCGCAATCCCGTCCGCGAACCAGAGCCCCTCTGTGGTCAGTCTCAGGCGGTCGGGGGTGTGCTCGTAGTGGCGGGTGTCCACGTCCGTCTCGAAATGCCGGAGCAGACCGTCCGTGCGCTCCCGCCCGAAAAGCGCTTCCATCTCCCGCAAGTCGATGCCGGCGCGGGTGCGCAGCCGCAAGAGCAGGTGCTCGTTGTAACGGTCTGTATCGGTGAGGGTTTCGCGCTCATGGAAGGGTTTCCGTTGCTCGATTTGGGCGAAGTAGTCCGACAGGGTGGGGGCGTTCCAGGAGCGGTGTGTGCCGTCGAAGGAGTGCGCCGCCGGACCGAGCCCGAGGTAGGGCGTGCGGTCCCAGTAGGCGGAGTTGTGCTTCGACTCCCAGCCCTTCATCGCGAAGTTGGAGACCTCGTACTGCGCGAACCGCGACTTGTCCACCATCTCCGACAAGATACGGTATTGCTCGGAGGCCAGATTCTCGTCGGGTTCCACGGTTTTGTGCAGCCGGATGCGGCGGTAGAGCAGCGAGTTCTCCTCCACGGTGAGCGCATAGGCGGAAAAGTGCCGTATCGGAAGCCGTAGAGCCGTGTCCAACTCCTGTTGCCATAGTGCGTTGTCTCGCTCGTTGACGCCGTAGATGAGGTCGATGGAGAGGTTGTCGAAACCGGCGGCATGGGCGTTCGCGATGGCATCTAACGCCTCCTGTGCCGTGTGCCGCCGCCCCAAGAACTGTAGAATGGTATCGCTAAACGACTGTACACCGATACTCAACCGGTTGAATCCCAGAGTTTTCAACAACTTGCAGAAATCCAATGTGAGCTGTTCGGGATTGGCCTCGATGGTGACTTCCGCGTCCGGGTCGATGTTGTAGCGCCTATGAATGCCGTCGAGAATGTGCTGCAGCTGAGCCGGTTGCAGCAGGGTAGGGGTGCCCCCGCCGAAATAGACGGTGCGGAACGTCGTGTCTCCCGCTGCCGTACTCCGCAAGTCGATCTCCTCGGACAGCGCGCGCAGGTACCGCTCCGTTTCCCGATGGTTCACGGTGGAGTAGAATCCGCAATAGACGCACTTGGACTTGCAGAAGGGAACATGGATGTAAAGACCGCTTTTTTCTTTCATGGCGGCAAAAGTACGTTTTTTTTGACCGACATATATATTTTTGTATTTTTGCAGTCCAATTCGCTTGAAATGAACGACAAAAAACATTGCCGCATCTGGATCGAGCCGATGACGCGGGAGGAATTCTTAGGCAGGGAGAAACCTCTCACCATCAGTTACAGCATCCAGTCCGCCCCGGTGGGGCGTGTTCTGATTGCCTCGACCCCCAAGGGAATCTGTTTCCTGATGCCTGCCGCCTTGAAATGGGAGCCCGAAGCGACGTTGAGGAGGCATTTCCCTAAAGCGCGGCTCCGCAACCGTGCCGTCGCCCTGCACAAGAAAGCCCTTTTGCTGCTCCGTCGCCGTGATGACAAGGTGCCGAGCCTTTGCCTGCACCTCTATGGCACGTCTTTCCAGTTAGAGGTGTGGCGTGACCTGCTCACTATCCCCGACGGTATGGTGACCACCTACGGGCACATCGCCGAGCGGATTCGCCGGCCTCGGGCTGCGAGACCGGTGGGACAGGCGGTCGGCGCCAACCCGGTGATGTGCATCGTGCCCTGCCACCGCGTGGTCTGCTCCAACGGCACCCTCGGCGGCTATCGGTGGGATGTCTCCCGCAAGATCAAACTGCTGAATCTGGAGGCGCAGTCCAACGCCAAGAGCGCAGGCCTCCAAAGTTGGGAACCGACACTGTTTTGACTGTCATGGAAACGAAGCATCTGATTCTGATCTATTTGGCGGCCATCACGGTGGTCACCTTCGTCGTGTACGGCATCGACAAGTGGAAGGCGCAGCACAAGCGTTGGCGCATCCCGGAGAGTGTGTTGTTGGGATTGGCGGCCTTGGGCGGCAGCGTCGGGGCGTGGTTGGGGATGCAGGTGTGGCGCCACAAGACCCAGCACAAGAAGTTCAAGTACGGCGTGCCGGCGATATTCGTGGCGCAGGTGGCGCTGGCGGTGTGGTGGCTGAAATAACGACATGGCGGGGAGGCCTCGAATAATCACCCCAATTCGTAATGCGTGCTTCTTCCGGCCAAAGCCGATTTGGCAAGGAGACGACTTATTCTCCGCAAAAATGCGGCGAATAAAACTTATTTTCACCGCACCGACCCTCGCCAAACCTCTCCACGATGCTCAAATGTGCGAAACTTCACAGATCTTCCGCACCAACCCCGTGATGCACAAACTCATAAAGCAGATTATCAGCAGCAAAATCACCTTCGGAAACAAGGGGAATATCGCGGGAGCCTCGATGGTTATCCCGGCGGGGAGGAGCCATTGCGGGTGCAACAGCACGAGCGCGATGCCGATGGCGCCCGTGACGATGCCCGAAATGAACACGGCCACCATCATCCGGCGGTAACGCCTCGTCTGCACCTCACGATACCGTTTCGCATATTCCGCCGCTTCTAACTTCTTGGAAAGCTGCGTCATATATTCGTTGCGGTTGCCCATGTCCGGCTGGTATTGGGCGAATAATTCTTCTATGGTGGTCTTCTCTTTCATCGTTCCAATATTTGTCTAAGTTTAACTCTCCCTCTTGAAAGCTGCTGCTTCACAGCCAATTGGGAACCTCCCGTGATTTTCGCAATCTCCTTCACGGAGTAGCCGCTGACGTAGAACAGCAGGATGGCGCTCTTCTCCTTCAGCGGCAGCGTGCCGATGGCCTCGTACAACTCTTGGTATTGGAAGGCGTCGTCGGCACCCGGACCGCCCGGCATCTGCTCCGCCGCGTCCAAGTCCGTCCGGCGGTTCCACCCCGACCGCTGGTGGTCGAGGAAGGTGTTGTAGGCGATCTTGAAGAGCCACGTGGAGAACTTGGCCCGCTCCACGAACCGCTCCATCGCGATGTACGCCTTCACCATCGCCTCCTGCGCGATGTCCTCCGCCTCCATCCGGTCGCCCTCATACAGGGCAAGCAGGAATCTCCGCAAAGACTCCTGCTCCTCCGAAATCAAGGCTATGAATTGTTCTCGTGTCATTCGGAGATTTGTTGCTCGGTTATCCGTTTCTCTTCAGTCGCTATCTCGCTCTGTAGCATCTTCTTGCTGACAAAGTAATGGATGATAAGGGCTATACCTACGGCCGTCAAGACGCCGCCCCCGACTACTCCAGTGGTCCTGTCCCCTAAAAACACAAAACCAAACAAATGGGTGAAGAAGAGGGCTATACCGGTTAATGTGCAGATACAGCCGCCCAAAAGTTTTTCTAACAGTCTTTCTTTCAGGGATTTTTTGCCGTCTTCCGATGACATGTCCAGCTTGTCTAACACTTCGGCCGGGTCAAGATCTGGATTTTTCTCCAACAGGGCCATCAGAATTTCCGTCTTCTTGTCGATTTCGTGGTTTTTCCGCTTGTTGGTCAGCAACAAGATCACCAGTGGTAATGCGATGCAAACTCCACCGATTACGAGTACCACCGCAAGGACATCTATGATTTCTTCCATGACTATTAATTTTTAAGGTTACACATTTTCGTTTATTACCGAATCGATTCAACCGTTAAACGAACGACAGGGACAAAAGGTGACATGGGGGAGGAAAAAGTTAGCAGTTAGCAGTTAGTAGTTAGCAGTTAAAGGGTTACGATGCCTCAGGATAATATAAAATAAACACTTTCCAAAGGGCTGTAAGTCCGTAGTATATCAACCTAGGGTGAGCGATAGCGAGCCTTGGGGACGGTTAACGGTTAATGGTTAACGGTCCAACGATCGAAACAACAGAATCGGGGCGAACGCCGTGAACAGCATCCGGCCGGTTTGCGCGTTGAGGGTGTCCTCGACCAGCATCGAGAGCGCCAACGTCAGGATGAGCGCGAAATAGACGAACGTCACACGATTCCGCATCCTCGCAAAAGGATAGACCAGCAGGAAACAGAAATAGAGTAGGGGGATGATGCCGGCGGCCAGCCAAAAGGTGAGATACTGGTTGTGGCTGCCGCGCCCCAGCTTCTTGCCCGCGATGGGCGACTGCTGCAGCTCCAGCTGCCGGTCCAGAGCCGCCCGCTGGCTCCCGATGCCGACGCCGAACAGCCAGTTGCCGCGCACCAGCTGCCACGACGCCCGCCAGAGCTCCACCCGCTCCAGCATCGACGACTCGCTCAGCATCCCGTATTTCCGGTAGAGTGACATCCCGAAATAGGTCTCGTACAGCGCCCGCCGGAGGCTGCCCTTGCGCACATAATAGGCGTTGGCCGTGTGGCGCTCGATGTGGCGGATGTCCTCGTCCGTGAGACGCATCACCGCCGCGGAATCCTTCCGCAGCCCGAGGGAGTTAAGGTAGCGCGTCAGGGTCGCCGCCGTCAGCCCGTCGTAGGCCGAGTCGGAACGCATCGCCCAGGCCGTCGCCAGCTCCTCCTCGCAGACGTAGTACCCGATGTAATGCCCGCACTCCAGCACCGGATCCTCCTCAAAGGTGTAGGGGCGCCCCGAAGCCGTCAGCGCGGAGGTGTCCGGGGCGGGGTCCTTCACACGGAAGTAGTCGCGCGTGATGTGGACCGTGTACCCGATGACGCCGACCAGCAGCAAGGCCGTCGCGCTGCCGAAAATCCATTTCGTCTTCCGGTCGGCCCTGCTCGCGATGAGGTGGACAATGTAGCAAAGTGCGATGACCATCATGATCAGGATGCCGGAGAGCGTCTGGCTGTAGAGAAGGTATGCGAGAAGTGTCAGGCTGATGGCCAGGTAAAGGAACCGGAGCTTCCCGCTCTGTTCGACGTCGAGGAAGTAGTGGATGCCCAGCACCACCGACATCACCACGCAGAGGCTGAAGCGGATGTGGTCGATGAAGCGCGACATCTCCCGGAAGTTGCCGAGGTTGTGGGTCTGGGCGTATCCGAAATTCCAGCAGCAGCCGAAAAGCGTGGCGAGGATGAACGCCCCGAAGATGCCCTGTAGCTCTTTGCGGCTGAACGGCTTGGAGGTGATAATCACGATAGGGGAGAGGAGGAACGGAAGCTTGCCGAGCATCTCCTCGCCCGCCGCCACCCAGTCGGTGGTGTGCACAAGGCCGATGGCATAGACGAGGTAGAAGGCGGCGAACAGAAGCCCTTGCCGGTTGTCCTGCAGCCGCTCCCGCTTCTCGCGCCAGTTCCACTCCGCCACCCAGTTGAGCAGCAGCAGGAAGATGGAGAGTCCCATCAGGAAGTGCGACAGCGGCATGGCCACCGCCAACGCGACCGTGCCCAACAGGTAGAACAGGTGGTGGAACTCCTTGCGGCTCATGGCCTACTTTTTCGGCGAGAGGATGGCGTTGTAGCGACTCCGGTCGAGTAGCACCCCCTTGGCCGCCTCGATGCAGCGGTCGTGGTGCAGGCTGTTCACAAGCTTGCCGGTGCTGAAGTAGTAGCGCGACACGATTTCCTGAGTCAGGGCGCGGGAGATCGACGCCTTCTGGGTCGTCAGCTCCTGCGTCTTGAGGGTCTCGATCTGTGCTTTTAGCTGGTTATAGGCAGTCTGGATGCCCGGGAAGGCGTTGTCGGACTCAGCGGTGGCCTTCAGCTCCTCCAGCTTCGTCTCCAACTCGGTGGTGTAGGCGTACTGGTTCGCCTTGAGGAACTGCAGGAACTCGTTGTAGATGGCGTCGTCCACGGTGAAGGTCTCCGCCGCGGCGATGGTTTCGTGCTTCGCGCGGTACTCGTTGGCGAAGTCGAAGATGGCCCGGTCTTCGATGAGTGCGGTCAGGATGTCGGGGACCTCCTCGTCCTCCACCGGCACGTCGGGCTCCACGCCGCCCTTGTCATAGACGGTGCGCCCATTCTTGGTCTTGTAGGCCACGGCCAGCGAATCCGGGATCTTGTAGCCGCCCTTGGTGGTGTCGCGGTCGAAGTATTCGATGTTCTGCACGCAGCGGCCGCTCGGGATGTAGTACTTCGACACGGTGACCTTCATGCTCGTGTTGTACTCCATCGGATAGACCTTCTGCACCAGCCCCTTGCCGAACGACTTCTTGCCGACGATGACGGCGCGGTCGAGGTCCTGCAGCGTGCCGGAGACAATCTCCGAAGCCGAGGCACTGTGCTCGTTCACCAGCACCACGATGGGGATGTCGGCGTCGGCGGCCTCGTTGCGGGTCTTGTAGATGTTGTTCATATCGGGGATCTTGCCCTTGGTCTCCACAACCTGGACGTCCTTGCCCACGAAGATGTCGATGATGTTGACGGCCTCGCCCAAGAGACCGCCGCCGTTGTCGCGCAGGTCGATGATGAGATACTGCATCCCCTCCTCCTTGAGTTTCTTGAAGGCGTCATAGACCTCGCTGCCGGCCTTGTCCAAGAACTGGTTGAGCTTGATGTAGCCCACCTTGTCGCCGAGCAACCCCGACCACGGGATGTTGGGCTGTTTCACCTTCTCGCGTTTCACCTTGAAGGTCAGGTTCTTGCGTTCGGTCGGGCGATAGACCTCCACCGTGTAGGTGCTGCCGGGTTGTCCGCGCATGGCGAGGTAGATGGCGTCGATGTCGCGGTTCGCCGACGACTGCCCGTTGACGCTCAGGATGCGGTCGCCCACGCGCAGACCCGCCTTCACGGAGGGTCCCTCGCCGAGCATATCGGTGACCACCAGCTGCTTGTCAACGGTCTGCAGCGTCACGTCGATGTCGTTCGACTCGCCGGTGTTGGTCATGCGGTAGCTCTCGAGCTCGCCCTCGTTGTAATAGACGGTGTAGGGGTCGAGGCTCTTGAGCATCGCCTTGATGGCGGTCTGCGTGAGCTCGCCCGGCGAGATCTCGTCGGCGTATTTCTGGTTCAGCTCGTTCAAGACGTTGATGAAGATATCGACGTTCTTGACGATTTCAAAGTCGTTCTGGGCCCGCAGCGTCGCACTCAACCCAGCAATGGCAACAAAAATTACGGTTATAACGGTTTTCCTCATAGTCACAAATCACAAGTCACAAATCACAAATCACAACTCACAAGTCACAAATCACAAGTCACAAATCACAAGTCACAAATCACAAATCACCCCTGCCTCCCTTTCTTCTTCCCGAAATTGAAGGAAAGATATCCGGTGAGGTAGAATTTCTTGGCGGGGTTGAAGGCCATCTGCTGCACGAACGGGAAGATCATCTGGTACTGGATGCCGATTTCGAGGGCGCGGAGTTTGTAGTCGCTCTTGGCGAAGTCGAACACGAGGCCGGTCTTGGCGTAGAAGCCGGGCCGGAAGATGGTCTGCGTGATGCCGTTGAAGAGCCGGGCGCCGCCAAGGATGTTGTTGAGGTTGTGCTTCTCGGGATCGTAGCGCACAATCTCGGAGAATCCGGTCTTGTAGTTGAGCACCTCCACGTAGTTGGGGATGCCGATGCCGAGTACGGGGCCGGCCGACAGCGTGTAGCTCACCTGCACGCCGCCCCAGTAGGGCTTCAGGTGGAGGGTGCGCTGGTAGCCGTAGCCGCCCTGCAGCAGAAACAGCGAGTAGAGCTGCCCGTAGCGGATGGGGCGCACGTTGTTGAAGAACGCGTTGATGGAGCGGATCGACTTCGGGTGCTTGTTGACCATGAACTGCAACTCCCAGAAGTACTTGTTGTAGAGGTCGGGGGTGCGCCCGTGCTGGAAGCCGCCGCCGAAGCCCGCCGTGTTCAGGAAAATCTGGAGGTCCCACTCCCGGTCGGTCACGTCGTGGTAGTACTCGCCCACGTTCTGGGCCCACGACAAACAGCAAGCGACCGCCAACAACAGTGTCAGCGGCGCCCTGTGAAGCCATGCGCGACCAACCCCGGGATTCCGCATGGGTGGCGCAGTTTAGTCGATGTTGTCCGGATTCTCGGACGGCATGTTGTAGGCGTAGTGGCCGTAGGCAGCGCACTTGTGCTGCGTGTCACATGCCGAGAACGCGAAGACTGCCCCTAATAGCACAATGGCGATAACAATGATCTTTTTCATCTCTTCTGTTTTTTGAATCAAACGGCAAAAATACGATTTTATTGGATAGGTGAGATTATTTTTTTTCAGACGTGCTATCTCAAAAAGTGTATCTTTGCGCCCTATTTTGAATATGATAGTATGAAGTTCATCCGATCCATCACCCGCATGCTCCTCCTCGTGCTCCTCTCCGCCGCGGCCGTTTCCTGCAACACCGGCGAGGGCACCGGCGGCACCGGCGCTATCGAAGGCACTGTCTATAAGGTGCTTCACCCCGACGACAACTACAATCTCGAAGCCGACACCATCATCGCCGCCAAGGAGGACGTCTTCCTCGTCTATGGCACCCAGGGCTTCTACGGCGACGATGCGGAGACCGACCACACGGGCCTCTACCGCTTCGACTACCTGCGCCCCGGCACCTACACCGTCTATGCCTACACGGAGCTGGCGAGCGGCGAGCGCGTGGCCGTCCCGCAGACCGTCGAGGTCAAGAACGGCAAGACCACCACGGTCCCCGACATCTACATCCACGACGGCAAAGCCTACGGCACCTCCATCGTGAAGGGCCACGTCTGGGCCACCTACATCGACAAGGAGGGCAACATCCTCTACCAGGGCTGGGCCTACGGACAGCGTATGTACATCCAGCGCCAGGGCGAGGACTTCCCCTTCGATGACGTGCGCGCCGGCATCGACGGCGTCTTCGCCTTCCAGAAGCTCACCCCCGGCACCTACACCGTCTTCACCTTCAACGAAGACGGGGACGAAATCCCCTCCGTGGTCGCCAAAACCATCGCCGTCCCCGAACCCGACCACATCTACGCCTTCCCCGACACCTTCCGCATCAACATCAAACCCTAGGAGGGCTGGCTTCCAGCCAGCCGCTAACCACCAAATCCAATATTCCTTAAACAGTCCCGAAGGGACAAAACGCGCGAAGCGCAAGTAACCCCACACAAGGCGAAGCCGCAGTGTGGGGGTCAACACCCAAAGCAATGAAAAGAATAATCCTAATACTCACCTGTGCACTGCTGTGCGTCGCCGTCTCCTACGGCCAGTCGGACAAGAAAGAGTCCCGCAAGAATCTGACCGTCAAGACGTGGAAGACACCAGTCAAGGGCACCAAGTACCTCGACCACGTCACCAAATACGATGCCAAGGGCCGCAAAATCGAGGAGACCGAATACACCGGCACCGCCCTCAAGGCGCGCTGCACCTACGAGTACGACGCCAACGACCGGGTGGTTCGCGAGGTGGTCTATGACGAGCGCAACAAACCCTACCGCATCCACAAGATCGAGTACAACGCCGACGGCACCAAAAAGCGTCAGCTGAACTACAACACCAAAGGCGTCCTGCTTTCAGTCAGGGAGTACGAATATATCCGCGGCAACTGATGGACACCTTGGAAAGCATCCTCCGGCAGATGGAGCCCGTCTCTTTGGAGGCGATGGGCGCCGTGAAGCTCATGAACCGCGTGGACAGCAAGTTCCCCACCAATATGGAGACGCTGCTGCGCATGGCCCCGCTGTGGAGGGAGCATTTCTACGTGCAGGAAAACGAAGGACTGCGCATCGCCCGCTACCGTTCCCTCTATTTCGACACACCCGACGCCGTCACCTACACCATGCACCACAACCGGCGGCTCCGTCGGCAGAAAGTCCGCCAGCGCATCTATGTGGAGTCCAACCTCGCCTTTCTGGAGATCAAGAACAAGAAAAACACCGGCCGCACCAAGAAGAAACGCATCCCGATTCCGATGGAGCAGTGGGGCAACCTCTATGCCACCCCCGAGACCACCGACTTCATCCGCGAGAAAGTCTGGGTCACCGACCAGCCCATGGCCCCCCGCTTGGAGAACGCCTTCCAGCGCATCACCCTCGTGAACAAGGCCAAGACCGAGCGCGTCACCATCGATTTCGGCATCACCTTCCATAACCATCTGAGTGACTGCGATGCCGACGTCTCCGACCTGGTCATCATCGAGGTGAAGCAGGACGGCATGCTCCGCTCCCGCTTCAAGGATATCCTCCGCGACGCCCACGTGCAGCAGAAGGGGCTCAGCAAATACTGCCTCGGCATGCTGCTCACCGACGAATATCTCAAATACAACCGTTTCAAACAGAAGATACGGTACGTCAATAAGTTAACAGGTAAAAATTACATCATTAAATCGTTGGAACAATGATACAGTTTGATTCTGATTTGTTTGACCCGTCCATCGCGAGCGAATTTGCCGAAGAGGGGGTCGGTCTGTTCGGCATCCCCTGGTTCGACGGCCCGAGCCTCTGGCAGATGCTGCTCCGCTTCGCCCTCAACCTGGCCGTGTGCTGGGTAATCGTGGGGCTGCTCTACTACCGGAAAAGCAAGCGCCGCGACTACTATTTCACCTTTATGTTGTTCAGTATCACGATTTTCTTCCTGATATTCCTGATGGACAACGTGAGGGTGCAGATCGGCTTCGCGCTCGGTCTGTTCGCCATCTTCGGCATGATACGCTACCGGACGGAGACGGTGCCGATCCGCGAGATGACCTACCTGTTCGTCGTGGTGGGCATCTCCGTCATCAACGGCCTCGCCATGACGGTGAGCTACACCGAACTCTTCCTCACCAACCTGCTGATCGTGCTGGCCGTCTGGCTGTTCGAGACGATACACTTCAAGGAACATCTCGAGAGCAAGATTATCGTGTATGAGAAGGTGGCCTTGGCGCACGCCGACCGCGAGAACGAGCTGATGGCCGACCTGAAGTCCCGCACCGGCCTCGACATCCGCCGCGTGGAAGTCGGCCACATCGACTACCTCAAGGACATCGCCTACGTGAAGATCTATTACGCCTCCGACAAGCCCGCGAACACCATCAACCATCTCACCAAAATCAAACGAGATAACTACTTTTAGTGGATAATGGATAATGAAAGTACGTGTATGAAAGCTCTTATATTATTGAAAAATAATTCCTTAAACAGTCCCGAAGGGACAAAACGCGCGAAGCGCAAGTAACCCCACACAAGGCGAAGCCGCAGTGTGGGGCTTGACAGGGAGCCGCAGTGTGGGGCCTAACAGGGAATAGCCGAAAGATAATGATCAGAAAAACCGTCATACTACTCAGCACCGTCGTATGGATGTGCGCGTGCTCGTGGGCCCAGACGTTCACGACAGGCGGCATCGTGGGGGTGGAGTACGACTACAAAATCCTCAAGGGATGGCATCTCTCGGCGGAGGGCGAGCTGCGCTTCGACTACGACTTCACCCACTATAACCGGGCGAAGATCGGCATCGGGACGGATTACCTCTTCTGGCAGAAGCGCATCAAGGTCGGGGTGGCCTACAACTTCCTGAACTACCACGACCGTGAGGACCAGCTCTTCGACAACCGCCACCGTATCAAGGCGTTCGTCACCATCGCTCCGAAGTTCGGGAGTTGGAAGATCGCCTACCGCGCACTGCTGCAGACCACCTTCCGCGACGAGCGGCGCGGGTCCTACAAGTTCAATCCCAAGACCTACCTGCGCAACCGACTGCAGGTGACTTGGACGGTGCCGCATCAGCCGCTCAAGCTCTATCTCTCGGAGGAGTTCTGGTGGCGGCTCTACAAACCCGGCGACAACATCATCGACCAGCTGCGCTCCACCGCCGGGGTCGTCTATGATATCAACAAACACCATTCCCTCGACTTCTTCCTCCATTTCGACCACGAGGTGCAGGTGAAGAATCCGGATCAGACCCTGAGCATCGGGGTTACCTATGCTATCGATTAACGAACAGAATTACAGATAATTGGAAATATAACAATGGAAAAAGACAACACCACTTGGGAATCCTTCGCCGCCGGTGCGAAGCAGTTTTTGAACGACGTCGTGTTCCAGTACGTGCCGAAATTCATCGTGGCGTGCATCGTGCTGTTCGTGGGCTGGAAGCTCATCAACATGCTCAACAAGGTGATGAAGCGGACCTACGATCGCCACAAAGTCGATCCGTCGCTGCAGGAGTTCCTCCACTCCCTGATTGACATCCTCCTCAAGGTGCTGCTCGTCCTGACCGCGATGGGCATCATGGGCATCCAGATGACCTCCTTCATCGCCATCCTCGGCGCCGCGGGCGTGGCCATCGGCATGGGACTGCAGGGCACGCTCCAGAACTTCGCCGGCGGTGTCATCATCCTGCTGCTCAAGCCCTTCAAGGTGGGCGACTACATCGAGCAGGGCTCGTACGTCGGCTATGTGGACAGCATCCAGATTTTCAACACCACGCTGCGCACCACCGACGCCCGCAAGATCATCGTGCCCAACACCGAGCTGGCCACCAAGTCGTTGGTCAACCACTTCAACCTCCCGCAGCGGCGCGTGGCCATCGATGTGGGACTCGCCTACGGGATGTCGGTGGAGAAGGCCAAAGAGGTGCTGCTGCGCGTCGCCGCCGATAACCCGTTGGTGCTGCACGAGCCCAAAGCCCCGTTCGCCACGCTGGAGAACTTCGGCGAAAGCTCCCTGAACATGCGCCTTTACGCTTGGACGCTCCCTGAGAACTACTGGACCACGCTCTACTCCCTCAACGAGGGCATCTACAACGCCTTCCGCGAGAACGGCCTCGAAATCCCCTTCAACCAAATGGACGTCCACATCAGAAACGACCAATAACCCAACCGCGTAACCTTAAAAATTGTATCTTTGCCGCCTGTTTTTTCGATAAGTATAATATAAATATAGTGTGAAATGAAAAAATTATCCCTTTTCATCGTATGCGCAGCCGCTTTCGTGATGGCGGCACAGGCGCAGAACATCACCAAGGACGGCGGGCTGTCGATGCAGCAGATCAACATGCTGCGCGGTTCCTACCAGTCGAACCCCACCAACAAAGCCCTCCGCAACGCCATCAACAGCAACGACATCAGCAAGTTGGCGGTGAACTACGACAACAATACCGCCTTCGACGAGCACCTCTCCAACACGGTGCCCTCCAAGGCGATTACCAACCAGGAGTCGTCGGGACGCTGCTGGATGTTCACCGGCATGAACGTGCTGCGCAACAAGGCCATCCGCAAATACGACCTTCCCGCGGACTTCCAGTTCTCGCAGTGTTACACCTTCTTCTGGGACCAGCTCGAAAAGGCCAACCTCTTCCTGCAGTCCATCCTCGACACCCGCGCCAAGTCCATGGAGGACGAGACCGTGCAGTGGCTCTTCAAGAACCCCATCGGCGACGGCGGCCAGTTCACCGGCGTGGCCAACCTGATGACCAAATACGGTGTCGTGCCCAAAGAGGCGATGCCCGAGACCTACAACAGCAACCACACCTCCCGTATGTCCGAGCTCATCAAGCTCAGATTGCGCGAAGACGGCCTGCGCCTGCGCCAGATGGCCAACAACAAAGGCACCACCGAGGCCAAGCTGCAAGCCGCCAAGATGGAGATGCTGGAGACCATCTACCGTATGCTGGCTTACACCCTCGGCGAGCCGCCCACAGAGTTCACCTGGACGCAGCGCAACAGCAAGGGCGAGATTGTCAGCACTGAGAAATACACCCCGATGTCCTTCTTCAACAAGTTCGTCAACGAGGACTTCTCCACCTATTATATGGTGATGAACGACCCCACCCGCGAGTACTACAAGGTCTATGAGATCGAGTACGACCGCCACGTCTATGACGGCCAGAACTGGAAATACCTCAACCTGCCGATGCCCGAGATCGCCAATATGGCCATCGCCTCCATCAAGGACAGCACCATGATGTACTTCTCCTGCGACGTGGCCAAGTTCCTCGACCGCGACAAGGGCTATATGGACATCAACAACTACGACTACGGCGCCCTCTTCGGCACCACCTTCGGTATGGACAAGAAGGAGCGCATCAGCACCTACGCCAGCGGCTCCTCGCACGCCATGACCCTCTGCGGCGTGGACCTCGACGCCAACGGCAAACCCACGAAATGGATGGTGGAGAACAGCTGGGGCAGCAACCGCGGCCACAACGGCTTCCTCATCATGACCGACCAGTGGTTCAACGAATACATGTTCCGCCTCGTGGTCGAGAGCAAGTACATCCCCTCCGCCACCCTTAAACTTTTCGACCAGAAACCCATCCTATTACCCGCTTGGGACCCCCTGTTCGTCCCCGAAGAATAATTATTTAAAAAACATAATTCCTTAAACAGTCCCGAAGGGACAAAACGCGCGAAGCGCAAGTAACCCCACACAAGGCGAAGCCGCAGTGTGGGGCCCAGAGAAACGAAGCCCGACAAGGCGAAGCCGCAGTGTGGGGCCCAGAGAAACGAAGCCCGACAAGGCGAAGCCGCAGTGTGGGGCGGGAACGAACGAATGATAATGAAGAGACTGACAACAATAATCATCCTGACCGCTTTCGCAGCGGCAAGTTATGCGCAGAAGGCCGACGACATCTTGGGCATCTACTTCTGCGTGGACCCCTTCTCCAAGAAGCAGTCGCAGGCCGAGATCTACAAGGCCAAGGACGGCACCTACGAAGCCAAGGTGGTCTGGACCAACGACATCAAAGGCCAGGACCAGGTCGGTTTGGTCTTCATGAAAGGGTTGACCTACAATGCCGAGGCGAACGAATATCAGGGCGGCAAGATCCGGTACCCTGGAAAGAAGGGCACCTACCGCTCCTACGTGCGCATCGTGGACGGCGGCCAAACGCTGAAGATGCGCGGCTATCTCGGCGTCTCCCTCTTCGGCATGACCGTCGACTGGAAACGAGAGGACAAGGTGCGGCCTGCTCCGACGAAATAAGACAAATCCATCGTAGGGGTGTATCGCATACGCCCCTACGGTTTTAATACGGATACCTTGTGTGGGCGTATGCGATACGCCCCTACGGTTTTAATACGGATACCTTGTGTGGGCGTATGCGATACGCCCCTACGGTTTTAATACGGTTACCTTTTCGCCGCCGGTGTGCGCACTATGCGCAGGGGCGTACATGCACTCGACCGTGGTTGCGCCTAACGAGAATATCCCTTCCTGCGTTGCGAACAGGTCGTACTCGATGATGGTTATGCCTTGCGGCAGCCGGTCTAAGAAGAAGTGTGTGGCCTCGTCGCGGGGACTCTCCACCCAGCCGTATCTGCTTCGCCGCTCGTGGATGTTCACAGGCTCGAAGGCTGCTGCATGAGGGTCTTCCACATGCACGTACTCCAATTCACGGTCGCTGTTGATGACCAGCCGCACGGTGATACGCTCGCCAATCCGCGCGGGATTCTTTTCTGTCACCGGTTCGGCTAATGATTCGTCACTGACGGGATGCATCAGTGTGCGTTGGATGGTCAGTCCCTCTCCGGAAGCCGTCACTTTTTCGGGATTTTCAAGATATTGGTAGTAGCACGCTCCGAAGGTCGGGTGCACGCTGTCGGTACGCACGGCGATATCGGCTAACTGCGGGGTAAACGCATCCGCCTCCCAGACTCTCTGCTGGTAGCCTATACGGGCCTCTGTGTCGCCGTTTTGCGCTGGAATCACGGTCTCCCCGCCTACGGTGACCAGCGAGTGTGCCGGTGCGAAGAACGCTTGCGGCGCGTTCAGCAATAAGGCATAGACCGCTGCACAAGAGGCTTTCGTAGTGCCCCAGTCGTGGGTCTCCTTATGAAGGAGAATCCATTGCTTCATGGCGGACAATTCCTCCTCTTTGGGAGAAATCTCCGCAAAGGCCTCGATGAGCATGGCCTGCCGCTCCACGGGTGCCTCGTACCAACGATAATAACTGCCGACGCGCCAATCCCGCTGATGGTCGCCAGGGTATCTTCCCCAGTACATTCCTTTCTCTCGGTCGTGGAACGCCTGCTTGCGTAACGACTCCACAATCGTTTGCGCCTCTTTGGTGCGACCGGTTCTGTATAGCACCAAGGCCATTTCCGCCTGCCGCATATAGTTGGCTTTCTGAATGTTCCGGCAAGCGAGATCCATCAGATTGCGGACGTAGGGTTGTGCCAGCCAATGGGTGTCCTTCGGGGCGAAAGAGCGGGCGTAGAGGTAGTGGACGTCCTCCTCACGGAACGGGAAGGTGGTCGCGGGATGCTCCTTCTGTTCGTCGAGATAGTCTTGGTAGCGTTCCTCCTGTGCGCGGTCTGCCTGTTGGAGGGCTTTGCTGAGCATCCGTTCTGTGCCGTTGGGCAGGTCAATGCCGAGCCGTTGCAGCTTATGGAAGCCGGCGATGAGGTAGTCGGTGATGTAGGGCGAGTAGCGATAGCTGCCGTACCAGTCCCAGCCTCCGTCTTTCAACTGATTGTGCAACAGTTTATTGAAGTTTCGGGTGAGCTGCTGGTCAATATGGCCACCGTTAAGGGTATCAGGATACCACTGCGCGAAAATGTCTGCTACTTCGGGGTTATGCTTGAGGATATGTCGCGTGAGAGCAGCAGCGAATAACTTGCTGAACAGCTGCTCGTTGCACTCGTGCGGGTAACGCATCAGCGAGGGTAGTGACTGGAGGACGAGCCATGCGGGGTTGGTGGTTGCCTCGACGGTGTAGCGCAGCGGTTGTTTCGTGAGGAATGCGAAGTCTCCGTAACGGTTGAGTATGAGAGCGTCGTTTCGGAAACGTTCGAACAAGAATGTGGTGTCGGTAAGAGGCGGTACCACGAAATGCTGCGCCTCGGTGATGAGCGTGCGGTTCGACAGCACTGGTAGCATTTTCTCCTCGCCGTCGCCGACCAAATTTCCCGATTCGCCGCACTGTGCGACGATGCGGTAAATTACAGTCTCTGGCACGCCTTCGAGCACCATAATGCGGAAATGAACCTCTTGTGTGGCATTGGCGGGCACATGGAAATCGACACTGTCCTTTGAAATGAGGCAAAACAGGGCGTTTTCACAAGTCGTATCCTTGATCATGCAAACCGGCGTGTTGTCCGCATTGAAAAATGCCAACGTAACCTTTCCGTGCAAATCTTTGTCGCTGGTGTTGATGACTTTGGCGGAGAACTCGAACGAGTCGTCCTTGCGGAGGAAACGTGGCGTGTGGGTCTGGAGCATGAACGGCAGTTTGGAAACCACCGAACCGGAAAGGTGGCCGGCGTGTTGCTTTTTCGTGAAGGCGATGGCGTTGAACTGCCAGGTGGTCAGCTGGTCGGGCAGGGTGATGTCGAAGGCGACTTTGCCAGCCTTGTCGGTGTGGAGATTCGGGTAGAAGAAGGCGGTCTCCTCAAAGCGGCTGCGTATTTGGATGGGATGTCCCGTGTGTGCGGCATCGCTTCTGGCCGTGAAATCGTCGGGAACCTCCTCGTTTTCTCGTATCCGCACCCCGTCAACAACGGTTCGCACTTCACTGAACGGCGATTGGAACGCGTGCGAGATGGCCCTGCCGGGAGTCGTGCGGATATTCTCGCCGGAGAGACGTGTCGAAGAGGTGGTGCAGTCGGGACGGAACATCGATGTCGCGAAGGGCGGGCGGATAATCAAGGTGTCCAATAAGTGGTCGAGTGCGTAAATCGGGTACTGCTTCTCGAGTTTCAGTCGGAGCTGGCTTATCCGGTAGTTTTGCGGCCAAGCGGTCTTGTCGGCAAGATGCGTATGGGAAACCTGGATTGGTTGGGCGGGACGGTAGTACCCCTCGTAAGGCTGTATCCAGTCGTCAAACTTCTTGCCTTCTAATGCGATGAGACTGCTGTCCACCATCCAGACCTGCACTTCCGTCGGTTCGGGTTTCCCGGTGGAGGTATTGCGCACCTCCATTTCCCAGTGTGCTTTCTCCCCCGGCGTCAGCAGCGAATTCCAGCGCACGAGGTTTAGCTCTAAAGTACCGGGCTGGAATCGGTATTTGAGATTGTCGGTGAGGTACAGCTGGTAACCGTCCGTGAAGGCTCTGCTATTTTGTGTGGTATAGCATAACACCTTAACCCGCGGAAGTTTACGGATGTGCTGGGTAAAGGTTTTCTGCTCGTTGTCCAAACGGACGAAATGGGTGGCGATTTTGCGGTTGCGCTGGAAAACGTCGCAATAGACCAGCGCATTCTTCAGCGTGGAACCCACAGTGACGCTCAGGGAATGGTTGTTGGGACTGTCCAAAATCAGGTACAGCGGGTTGCCTTTTTGGGATTCGCGCTGCCGGCTGTCGAAAACGCGGAAATGGCCTACGGTTGTGTCGCTGCGGCCACGGTCGTCCACGGCTATTGTGCGCAGCCGGTAAGTACCTACGGGCCACCCTTTGGTGTCGATTTTCACAATGTATTTTCCAGATTTCCGGTCATCGTGAATATAGACGGTCTCCAAGGCAGTCCACTGTTGAGGGTCGTTGGAGATGAACGAGTAGGCGGGAAAATAGCGAAGGTACTCCTCCTCGGTGTAGATGGGGTTCGACGGCTTTTGATATTTAGGGTAGATCAGGGGTTTGAACTCGTCGGGCGCGTCCAACCGGCAGATTTCGGAATGCACGGAAACAGCCTCGCAGTCCGTGCAAGCCCAGCCGCTGATTTCGACGGTATAGAGGAGAGTATCGCCAAGTGTGTGGTTGATGGACGGTGGGTAGGCGTGGACATACAACGACCTGTCCTGCAAGGAAAACCGCTTTTCGTTGCTTTGAGTCTCGCCGGTCAGGTCGGTCACATCCGCCGTCACTTCAACCCAAAATGACCCACCTCTCTTGGAACCTTCCCCTTGGGTGGGAAAATCGACGTGGAAGCGGCCTTCGGCATCGGTGCGGAGTAGGTGTCTCGCGAAAACGGTGCCGCTGTATTCGTATGCAGGCTTGATGGTGATGGCCACCTGTGCGTCGCGCACTGGCTCGCCCGTGAAGGTCACCGCCCGACCGCTGATGGGCAGGGTGTCGCCGACGACCAGTCGTTCGTGGATGCCGTCAAACTCCACCCGGAAGGTGGGTAGTTTATAGGCGGCCACCTCTAGGTACGTGTTACAATCCACATCCCAATTACCGACCGCATCTACAAAAAGGTTCATGGGTCCATACATATCTGGAGGCAACTGGAACGACCCCGACACGGTGCCATAACGGTTTGTGCGGGTCTTCACTTCATACACCGTTTTGTTCTGCCGGTTGCGCAGACTCACGATTACGCGACGGTTGGCCAGCACGCGCTTGCCGTCCACCATGTAAGCCTTGTAGTAAACCGTCTGTCCGGGACGGTAGAGCTCGCGATCCAGTATGACTTTTGCCATCGGCCGATTATCGCGCTGGTAGTTGAAATAGACCTTGTTCGGCTCTGGGTCATGGTAGTACCGTTTGCCTCTCCGCTCTCTCGAATCCGACCATTCGTTCCGTTCCGACATCTTCATAGAAACCTCATGGTCAGGTGCTTCTTTTACGGTCAGAGACATGAAGTAATCGCCTTCGTTCGCCCTTACCGAGATCCTTCCCTGGCGGTCGGTGCGGAAATGACGGTCAAACAGCTCCAGCTCTTGGGTGACGCGTAACCCTCGTAGCGGCTCGCCCGTGCGGTTGTCCGTGAAGGTGTAGTAGGCCATGTTGTGACAGACCACCTCGCTGATTTGAATGTGAGTGATGGTGATTTCGTTGGATGAGAGGATGTCGTTGGTGTCAATCTCGGGCCGGGTATGATAGACCAGAATGTAGTCGCCGATGGGCAGGCTGTCGAGGAAGAGGTCAGTGCTGTAGTAGCAGTGCGGGGTCGGGTTGGGAAGCGTAAACCGCTGTTGCCGTACGAGCTGTTTGTCCTGGATGAGTTTGTGTAGATGTGACATATCGTGTTTGTCCAAGTAGTGGCAGGTCGGTCGTTGAGAGTACCAGAACACGCTGACGTAGAGGGCTTCCACGTTTCGGTAGGTGATGGGAATCAGGATTTTCGGGGAGGGCGACAGGTTGTCGGGAATCCGGGGCAGCTTCAGTTCGGGGCGGCGGATCCACGTCAGCATCTCGGCGGCGTTTTGGCGGTAGAAGCTGTCGGTAGCGTTGGCCAGCACCGTCTCGAAACACTCTTTGCACGCGGTGATCCAGCTGTTGCGTACGGAGTCTGTGGCGTCAGTCACATCCGACTGGACAAATTCGTAGAGGCACATTCCTTCCTCATATTCGATGGCGGGTTCGGGACCGTATTGCTGTTCCAAGTCCAGCAGCCGCTGCCAGTACTGGCTCTTTTCAGGACCTTTGTACGCATCATTGTTTTCTGTCAGAATTCGGCACAATTCATACTCAATCAGGATTTTGTGATGACCAGCCGCCGCATGTCGCTCGATGGCTTTGTCGAACCATTCCGGTTTGGCCGTAATGCCGAACCAGTTCTGGAGCGGGAGGTCGAGAGTATGGATGTAGCACATCAGGGTGAGGTCGTAGAGGGTCATGCCGGGGAACGTGGCAATGTTGCCGGGCAGCGACAGGAAGTCAAACTCCTCGGCGGGAACCCAGCCGTAGTCTAACAGCTGCGTGAGGGCGGAGTCGGCGTAGCGGGCGCAACCGAAAATCATCTCCGGTTTTGACCATTCGGCCACCTCGCGCAGCCCGTCGCGCGGCTGTCCGTTGCCGTTTGCATGATACGGCATTTCCTGCCATAAATACTGCGCTATGAGGAAGTTATAGATACCCTTGTAAGGTTGCGGGGCCGCTTTCTCCATGGTGTCCAACACCTGGAATATGGCGTGCTCGTCGGGACTGTAGAACTGCTGCAGATACTCCCAGTTGTTCTTGAACTGCTGATAGTCCTTATTTTGGGCGGAGACAGACCATCCTGCAATCAGGAGCAAGAGGCAGAGCAGGGCTTTATGGACGGGATGGCGGACCATAGGGATTCTTTATAAAACGACGTTGCAAAAATAACACATTTATAGTTATGACGCAAAAAATACGAATGGTTGCAGGTTGGGGCAAAAAAAAAGGACGCCTTCGCAGACGTCCTTTCCATGTATTTGGAGATTCGGATTATCCTCTGAACGGGAAATTCTTGCCCGGGTAGATGGCCTGGCTGCCGAGCATCTCCTCGATGCGCATCAGCTGGTTGTACTTGCAGATGCGGTCGGTGCGACTGGCGGAGCCGGTCTTGATTTGGCCCGTGCCGAGCGCGACGGCGAGGTCGGCGATGGTCGTGTCCTCGGTCTCACCCGAACGGTGCGACATCACGGCAGTGTAGTAGTTGCGCTGTGCGAGCTGCACGGCGTTGATGGTCTCGGTCAGCGTGCCGATTTGGTTGACCTTGATGAGGATGGAGTTGGCCACCTCCTTGTCGAGACCCATCTGCAGGCGCTTCACGTTGGTGACGAAAAGGTCGTCGCCCACCAGCTGGCAGCGGTCGCCGATGGTGTCGGTGAGCAGTCTCCAGCCGTCCCAGTCGTCTTCGGCCATGCCGTCTTCAATGGAGATGATCGGGTACTTGTCGCACCAAGTCTTCCAGTAATCGACCATCTGGGCGGGAGTGAGCTCCTCGCCGGTGGACCATTTCAGTTTGTAGATGCCCTTTTCGGTGTCGTAGAACTCGGAAGCGGCGGGGTCGAGGGCGATGCAGATCTCCTCTTTCGGTTTGTAGCCGGCGTTCTCGATAGCTTGCAGGATCACTTCGAGGGCTTCCTCGTTGGAGCTGAGGTCGGGGGCGAAACCGCCTTCGTCGCCCACGTTGGTGGAATAGCCGCGGCCTTTGAGCACCTTCTTGAGGTTATGGAAGACTTCGGAACCCATACGGACAGCCTCGCGGAAGGTGGGGGCGCCCACAGGCATGATCATGAACTCTTGGAAGTCCACACGGTTGTCGGCGTGGGAGCCGCCGTTGAGGATGTTCATCATCGGGACGGGGAGCACGGTGGCGTTGCAGCCGCCGACGTAGCGGTAGAGCTCCTGGCCGGTCTCAATCGCGGCGGCCTTGGCGGCGGCGAGGGAGACGCCGAGGATGGCGTTGGCACCCATGTTGCCCTTGTTCTCGGTGCCGTCCACCTCGATCATGCGGGCGTCGAGTTCAGCTTGGTCGCTCACTTCCATGCCTTCGACGGCCTCGGCGAGGGTACTGTTCACGTTCTGGACGGCTTTGAGCACGCCCTTGCCCATATAGCGGTCTTTCTGGTCGTCGCGAAGCTCCACGGCCTCGTGCACGCCCGTGGATGCGCCCGACGGGACGGCGGCACGGCCCATGACGCCGGCGGCGGTATAGACGTCAACTTCAACTGTCGGGTTCCCGCGGGAATCCAGAATCTCTCTTCCGTAAATTTTAACGATTTGACTCATAGTAGATTGGTTTTAATCTTGATATAAATAAAGCGGCGCAAAAATACGATTTTTTCGGTTGCATTGGATATGCTTTAAGCGAAAGAAGAATAGCGGCCCTGCTCCGAGCTCGAAGTTTTTTTTCAACACTGTGTCGTGGTATCAAAAAAAAGTGTATTTTTGCCGCCGATTTCAGAAATGAAACCACGGAGAGGTGGGTGAGTGGCTGAAACCACCAGTTTGCTAAACTGACGTAGGGGAAACTCTACCGCGAGTTCGAATCTCGCTCTCTCCGCTCCCAAAAGAGACGTTGCACGCAACGTCTCTTTCTGTTTTAAATCCTAACGGGGTACGCCATCCTATTCCGCCACCCGCCACACGATGAAATTCACGTTAGGGGCATTTTTCCATAGACGAATGTCCCCCCACGACTGGAAACCGATCTCCTCATTGCGAAGGAAACCGTAAGCGTCGCCGCCGGTGAGCGCGAGGGCACTCTCCACCCCGAGATCCTCCAACGCCTGCGCGAAGTCATGGAACGACTCCTTGTCAAGACTGCTCACGGTCACGACACGACCGTCCAGCTCGCACAGCGCGTGCCGCAAAGCTTTCCCCTTCGGCTTGTTCTCCACCATCCGGCCGCTCTCCACCAACGGGTACTGCCGGAAGAAGTAACCCTCTTTGTTGATGGCCTCCTCGAACAGCGGGGTGCTCTCCGCCATTCCGAGCTGCATGCTCCGGCCGATGATGGCGCAGAACCCCCTCTTGGCAACCCCGCGCGACAGCAACTCCCCTTTGCGGACGAACGCCCCCACAATCCCGTGGTTGTCGGCGCGGATGTCGGCGGCCTGGAGGACGAGGACGAGGTGCTCGTCGGTGCTGTCCGGGATGCCGACAACGAGCTCGGGCAGCGCGTTCACGGGCGTGCGGAGACGCAACGGAACGTCGTTGACGACGGTGTCTCGCTCCATAACGGTAGCTGGAGCGCTCTTTACAAGGGTGGGGGCCACGGCGTCAGTTTCGGTCGACACTGCCATTTCCAAGTTCTCTGTGTCATAACCGCCATGATGTGGCCTGCTGCCGCCTTTCGCCACAAAAAAGATTACAAGGGCAAGGAACAGCCATACCACGGCACATATTACCCAGAACCACCATCGCCGCCAGAAGGGCCTGCGCGGTGGCGTCGCCGGATGGTTCTCATTCCCGATGATCCGGATCTCATCGTCGTTTATATCGTCAAAATGTTTCATTGTTCCGTTCTTTTTCGAAATACTCCTTCAGCTTTTTCAAGGCCTCTTTGGAGGCATCCAGATCGAATCTGAAAGTGCGGCAGTCCGACAGGATGAGCTGTTTCTTTGCTGGATTGATGTAGTGTATGAGTCTCAGGTTGACAATCAGGCTCTTGCCGATACGCGCAAACTCGTCGGGCCTTTGGAACTGCTGGTGAATCATCTCTTCGAGGATGCCTAACTGCACGGTGACGGTGCGCTTCCCCCCGTCGCAGGTGTGGATGTCCGAATAGTTGCCCTCGCTCTCGATATAGACCAAGCCCTCCGCCGGGATGCGGATCAACTCGTTGGCGTTGGATATGGTCAGAAAGTCGGACATCGTTCCAGTTTTTCGGCGCAAAAATACATTTTTTAACCATAAACCATAACCCTTAACCCTTAACTCTTAACTCTTAACTCTTAACTCTTAACCCTTAAACCTTAAACCATAACCCTTAACCGTCAATAGTGCCACACGCTTTTCCGCCACTCCTCCGTGCAAAGCGGGCCGTAGTCATAGTCGCTGGCACGGTCGCAGAGCAGCTCGCGCACTTCAGGGATGAACTCTTTCTCGGTGGAAGTGTACGTGTACGATCCCCACGTGACGGTATTTTTAACCTCATGCTCCAGCGCCTTCCGCTCCCGGCTGTGCAGCACCTTGCATTTGGTGGTGAAGACGTAGTCCCCGTTATACTGCAGGGCCTTGTCCAACCAGCCGTCCACCCGCCGGTGAACATCCGCCTCGATGGATTGGTCGTCAGCAAATTCTTCCCCGTAATGATGGTAGCTGTAGTTCCAGCCGTTCTCGTAGTAGCAGAGCGCCCAGGCGTTACCGATGGTGCTGCGGAAGAGTCCCACGGCGTATGCGTAGGCGGCCTTGGCCCGCATTTCCGCCGAAGAGTCTGTCTCGGCCATTTTCCGCAATCGCAGCATCAGCTGGCAGAAAGCCTTTTTGCCGGCGTTTCGGTCGTATTCTGCCGCCGGGTTGAAGGGCAGCCCGAAGTTCGCCTTGTTCAGCTTCCGCGTGATCCAGCCTTCGGCGAACGGGTTGCGGTGCTCCGTCCCGATATAGTCGGCGATGTTCTGCTTGTTCGGAAAATCGGGAGACATCTTCCGCAGATAGACCAGCGCGGAGTCGTAGTGCTCTAACCGCATGTATTTGGTCGCAATCAGCTCGTTGTAGAAGCTGGGGTCGCGATAGCTGTGCCGCAGGACGAACTTTTCCGCCGCCGTCCGGCCACCCGACCGCATGAACCGCAAGTATTGCCGTACATTGGCGATGCTGGTGGTGTCCATATAGCTGAAGAACATAGTGCCGTAGTCGAAACTCTTCCGCCAGGAGATGGAGTCGGCCACTTGGAAGTTTCTCGTTGCGAGAAGAGTACCGTAGTCGTGCTCGTGCAGGTAATCGAAGTCGCTTTCGGTAAGCACCACCTCCCGGTAGAACGGCGGGTGGAAATAGACGGTGTATCCATCTTGGTTGAGGCCCTCGCGAAGCAGTCCCCTCCGGGCGAACTCCCGCTCTTTCTTGTCGTCGTTGTTCATCATAACCTCCTCGTAGAGATTCAGGTAGGCCATGCTTTTGAACGCCATCCCGCGCCGCTCGAAATGCGGGATGACACCTAACAGGATGGTGCGGCGCAATATCTTGATATGGTGGAGGGCGGTGAAATTGGTGTCCTCCGGTATGGCGGCGCCAATGTCATACTCCCACCAACAGGGCACACCCTCCTTCTCGATGGTGCGCACCAGCCATTGCAGGTCGGGGAGGAGAAGGGTCTCGTATTTGGCGTCGATGTCGTCGCGGGTGCTGTTGAACACGAGCCGCATCATGCGGATGTTGTCCTTCACGGCGTCGCTTCCCCGCAACCTGTTCGCCTCGGTGATGAGCCGCAGGGCGCTGTCCGTCTCCCCGTTGATGTAGGCGAGGGCGGCCTTGGCGGAGACCCACAGGGCAGGGTTGCGGTTCTTCCCGTCACGCACAATCTCGTCGGCCAGCGCGTTGAAGGCCTCCGACTTCCGTCTGTCGGGAATCTGACAGAAGTGCGGGTTGCTATAGCTGTAGGGAGGCTCGTAACTCTCGTGACTGCATTTGTCGAAATAGGTGTTGACGAACTCCTGCACCATAAACTCAAATGCCTTGCTGTCAGGCTCCTTCTCGTAGATCTTCCGCAGCACCTCCACGTCGTAGTGCAGCCTCGGGTCGTAGAATCCGATGCTGGCATAGACGATGGCGGCTTCCGCGTCACGGTCCACCCGTCGCAGCGCACCAGCGTAGTAGTTCAGGCACTGCTTCCGCAACACGCTCTCCGGCACCCGCTCTCCGTAACGTTCCCAAAGGATGATACATCCCTGATAATCGTTCACATAGAAACACTTCCGTATGACCTGCAGCAGGAAACGGTTGCGCAGGTCCGGATTCGTGCAGCTGCGGATGGCGCTTTCGTTCATCGCCTTCACCTGCGAGATGCTCAAATCGTACGGGGGCAGATCGTCTTCGTCGAACCAATACCGCTCGCCGGTCTTCTCGCTGTAATACCAGACCGACTGCTCCCACACCGCCTGGTGGATGTAGGCTGTGTCGGTGGTTTTCAGCAAGGTCCAGTAGCGTACGGCTTCGGTGTCGTGGTGGTCGTACAGATAGCGGAAGAACTTGTTATTGGTTTGGTTGTTAAGTAGATATACGTCGTATAACGCCTTCTCCACCTCTTTTCGCGACACCGTCTTTTTCACGCGGTTGTGCCAGAAGGTGATGTTCTCCTCCCGGAACGCCAAGTTGAGCTTCTGCTGCCATTCCAAGGCGCGACAGTTGTGCCCGGTGTAAAAGAACCAGTGCCATTGGGGCTCAATAGGGGAGGGCTCGCAGCAGGCAGCGGCGGTCATGCAGCTGACGAACAGGATGCTGCTAATCAAAAAAAGCCTTGAGTTCATCGTCGTTGTATTTTGAAAGTAGCACGGAATCCAGATGATAGAGCACAATGGGCATCTTGCCGTAGTTTTTCTCCACCAAATCCTTCGCCTCTAAGATGGTCTTGGCGGACACCTCCTCGTGGCGGATATACTTCAGCGCGTTGTCGGGAACCTCCCCGAGAATCTCGTACGTTCCGTTGTCCAGTCTTTTCAGCATACTGGAGTCGTAATTGTCATAATCGTTTTGGAACCGGTTCAGCCGCAGAAACGACTTGTTCGCGTCGAATTCCACGGTCCAGCTGTACGCGGGCAGGGCGAGCTTCAGCGGAAGCTTGTAGTGCTTGAGGTATTTCACGTAGGGTTGCACGTCCTTGGTGTCGAGGATGGCGTTCCGGGTGTTGAAGTCCTTGAAGTCGCCTGTGTTGTAGCACATCAGCACCCCGTAGTCAACCGCCGGCGGGGCTTGGGCGAGCTGGTGCAGCCGGATGGTGGAGGAGACGGCGATCTCCTTTTCGAAGTAATTCTTCAGCGCCTCGCGCACCTCGACGAGGAACTGGAAGTAGGCCTCGCGGGTGCTCGTCGTCCAATCGCAGTCGAACTGCACCTCCTTGATGTCGAGGTGGTTCTTGACGCACATCGCGTGGATGCGGTGCGCCAGATGGTCGGTGAACGACTCGTATTCCACGATGGCCTCCGGGGTGATGAAGACCACCGGCACGACGTTGAAGCGGCCGAGCGACTCGTCATCGGGGAGCGTGATGGTGGCTACGGGCCGGCATTTGTCGTGGTCGTTCCATCCGTGGTTGGGCTCCACGTCGAAGAAACGGATGTACATCGTCTGGATGTCGTGGTCGGCGAGGAACCGCTTTTCGTAGTCGTTGGTGTAGTACCAGGTTTGCCAGTAATAGACGGAGTTTTCGCCGCTGTACAGCTTGTTGTTGGGGTACTTGTGGCGGCAGCCGCAGAGACACAGCAGCGCGGCGGCGCACATCAGGATGGTTTTTCTCATTGCCTTGGTTTTTGAAATACGCGGCAAAAATAGCATTGCCGTCCGCTGGTAGCGCACCGTCGAGGCGCCCGTTGTATGAAATGGGTGGGATGTTGTATGAAATGGAAAACACAAACAGAAACCTCCCATGTCATCATTTTTTTCTATTTTTGCACTCGTTTTTCGGTACTGATATCTATGAGCAACTCCCTTTTCAATATCCAGTACGGCCTGTCCGTCATCACCACGTGTGACGGCGGCCGCGACCACCGGCAAAAAACGCCGTAAGGGTTGACCGTGCATCGCGCTTGCCAAGGGTCAGCGTCGCCCTTGTCGGCTAGTAGGCACCTATATGAGAGCCAGCAGAGCCCAATGTTGTTCGGTAGATGTACAGTTGTTATTCGGTTGTTGTTCGGTCATTCACCGAAGAACAACCGAACAACAACCGAAGAACAACCGAAGAACAAGTATGGCAATGTGGGGAGAAAGGCGAGGCTGCTGCGATGCTATTACTTGCCAATGACGATATATCAACGACAAACAGACAATAAAAGTAAAGACAATGAAGAAGAATAAACAGCCACAAGGACTCAACTTCACCGGGAGTCTCCGCAGTGCAGGGATTACGTTCTACCAGAAGCAAGGCCAGACGATCATGCGTTCGTCCACCTCATACCATCAGAAAAGCTGCACTCGCGCGCAGTTCGTGCAGCGTCAGCGCATGAGACACACGATGGCGTTGTGGACGACGTTGAAGTATTGCAAAACCATGTTCACCGGATATGCGAACTCTTTCCGGGGGTTCTCCTCGCTGGCCAACCGGATGCCTGCCGTCTATGTGACCGACGAAGAGGCGAAGCGAAGCCTTGCGTTTCTGATGCCCGGCATCCCGGTGAGCGAGGGCACTCTGCCCCCCGTGCAGCAATCTCTCGGCGAAGTGAACGGGGTCGCCGCCTTGCTGACCGACCTCCAACTCGGCAGCATCAAGCCCAGTGATGCGTTTTGGCTTTACACCGCCGAACAGAGGCTTGATACGATTCAAGTCTATTTCAAGATGAGGGAAGTGAAGGTGAGCGAAATGACCCAAACGGAGGAGGGGCTGGCTCTGGTAGGGGAGGAGTTTGGCGATGACAACAAAGGCTGGGCGTTGGTTCACGTTAAGAAGGACCGCTGCTCGACGCAGTCCATCATCACCCGTTGCACCCTGTACCAGCAACACACCACCGAAGAGGCCCTGGAAGCGGCCATCCAGTCGTACGGCAAACTGGTGAAAGCGCCGGACCCGTTCCACCCGATGTAAACCGTGCACATCCTTTTTCACCTTTTCATCGTGCACTGATTTTTTTTATTTTTGCAGTTCTATTTTTAACGAATAATCAAAATCGGGAGACCTCGATAAAATACTTGTATGGCAAAGGACTATTCAGCATTTGGACCGGCATACCGGAACTTCAAGGTGAGGGAAGAGGTGTACGTCCCTGAACCGCCGGAGGAATTCTCCGGTGACAACCCGTTCGTGAAGATGGCTCCCATACGCGGGGAACTCAAGGACATCAAGTTCGACGAGACCTACCCCTATCTCGACAAATCCCTGACGTTCAGGATATGGCATTTCCTGATATACCTCGTCACGTGGCTGGTGGCCTTCCCGGCAAACTGGATCCGTTTCGGAATCAAGATAGAAGGCCGCGAAAAGATACGCCGGAACCGCGAACTCTTCGCCAACGGGATGATGACCGTCTGCAACCACGTCCACCGTTGGGATATGATTTGCGTGCTGCAGGCGATGCGCTACCGCAGGGCCTGGATCCCCATGTACGCCCAGCCCTTCCGCGGCAAGGACGGCTTCCTGATGAAGGCCATCGGCGGCGTCGCCATCCCGGAAGAGCTCAGCGGACTCAGGGCCTTCGACAAGGCGATGGACGAACTGCATGCCAACAAACAGTGGATACACCTGTTCCCCGAAAGCTGCAGCTGGCGCTTCTACGCCCCGCTCAGACCCTTCAAGACCGGCGCCTTCAATATGGCCTACCGCCACGGCCTCCCGGTGGTCCCGCTGGTGATTTCGTTCAGGCCCCGCACCGGATGGCGCAAGTTCTTCGGCAAAGGCGAACCGCTCCTCACCATCCACGTGGGCGACCCGATCGTGCCCGACCTCAACGTCCCCCGGAAAGCCGAGGTGGCCCGGATACGCGACCTCGCACACCAGACGATGCTCGACATGGCCGGCATCGTCTCCAACCCCTGGCCATCTTCGATTGATTGACAATCCCTATCATTATGAATACTAAGATAATAGATCCCGTTCCCGTCGAGCTGCTCAAGGCAGAGCTCACCAAATCCAAGAAGCTGGAAGACACCAACAAAGGACACAACGAGCTGTACATCGTCACCTGGCACGATTCGCCCAATGTGGTCACGGAGGTCGGCCGCTTGCGCGAGTTGGCCTTCCGCGAGGCGGGGGGCGCCACCGGCAACGCCGTGGATCTCGATGAATACGACAAGATGGAGAAGCCCTACAAACAGCTGATCGTCTGGGATCCCGAAAACGAGGCTATTATCGGGGGCTACCGGTTCCTCTTCGGCTCGGATGCTACGTTCGACGAGAACGGCCAGCCGGTGTTGGCAAGTTCCCACCAGTTCCGGTTCTCCCAAAAGTTCATCAACGAGTACCTGCCGCATGTCATCGAGCTTGGACGCAATTTCGTGGCCCCGGAGTATCAGAGCTCCAAGGGCGGCGCCAAGTCCATATTCGCCTTCGACAACTTGTGGGACGGGCTCGTGGCCATCATCATGAAACACCCTGACCTGCTCTACTTCTTCGGCAAAATCACCCTCTACCCCTCGTACGACCATATCGCCAAAGATTTGATATACCACTTCTTGTGGAAACATTATGGGGACAAAGAGGAGCTTGTCCGCCCGTGGGACGACCAGACCGTCATGCCAGAATCCGATCCTGAATTGATGGATCTGGTGGTGAACAAGGATGATTTGCTGGAAGATTACAAATTGCTCAAGGCGGCGGCCAAGATGAGAGGGGAGAATGTCCCGCCCAATGTGTCGGCCTATATCTCCGTCACTTCCCGGATGTCCATGTTCGGCACGGCTGTCAACCGTCTGATGCACAACATCGAGGATTCGGCTGTGCTTATCCCGTTCGACGAGATCTATCACGACAAGAAGAGTCGCCATATCGGGGCCTACATCCGGTTCTCCAACGCCAGAAGACGCCGGAAGGTGGAGGAGGAGATGCCCAAAACAGAGGCGGAGCTGATTGAAGAATGGCTGGTGAAGCGGAGCCGCAAGGTGAGACGTATGCTCAAGAGACTCGGCCGACAAAGTTAGCGTCGGGTAGGGGGCTACGGATTCCCAAAGGTTACGAGTTATAATAGCAAAACCGCGGGGTTCCCGAAAGGGAGCTCCGCGGTTTTGATCAGGAAGGATGATATCTTAGTATCCGAAAATCTCCTCCAAGGAGAGTTTCTTGACATGGCCGTATTTTTCCAGACCCTTCAGGTCCACCTCGTTCTCGTTGCCGAGGACGACCACCACGCGCTTCTGACCCTTGATGTAGCTCTTGTTGAAGTTCACCACATCGTTCATGGTCATCTTCTGGATGAGGTTGTAGCTGGTTCTGTCGAGCGGGGTCTTCAGGCCCATCTCCTCGCAGGTCAGGTAGTAGTTGATGATGCTCATCTTGCGGGTGCGGTTGGTGCGGTATTGCGAGATGAGGGAGGTCTTGGCCAAGTCGAAGTTCAGCTCCGACACCGGCATGTTGTCCAACAGGTCGGTGAATGCTTCCATGGCGTCGATCAGCTTGTCGTTCTGCGTGCCGATGTGGGTCATGTTGTAGTTGCACTTGCCTTTCTCGCTGGGCTCCACATAGTAGGCGGCGGCGGAATAGGCCAAAGAGCGTTTCTCGCGGATTTCCTGGAAGACGATGGAGTTCATGCTGCCACCGAAGTACTCGTTGTACATCTCGATTTGCGGGCTCAAACCCCAGTTGGCGGGGACGGAGGTGCTCAGCTGACGGCACAGGGACTGTTTGGCGTCGTAGTGGGCGAAATAGACCGCATTCTCCTTCGTGGCGATACGGTCGTAGTCGGGACCCATCTTCGCGGGTTTCTTGGCCGGATGCACGCTGTGCTTGTCGGTGATGACCTTCTGCAAGTCGGTGAGGCTCAGGTCGCCGTAGTAGAGGATGCGCTGCGGCTGGGAGGTCATGGTCTTGATCTGGTCGACGACATCCTGGGCTTTGATTTTCTGCACCTCTTCGTTGGTGACGAAATACTTGCGCACGTTGTCTTTGCCGAAGGAAGCATAGCGCAGCATGTTCTGGAAGATAGTCTGCTGGCGCGATTTTGCGTCGTTACGGGATTTCAGCACGTCGGCGATGGAGTTCTTGACGGACTCCTCGGAGATCTTCGGGTTGTTGAGGATGTCCTCCACGATGGCCATGGCCTTCTCCATGTTCTCGCTCAGACCGGAAATGCGGACAGTGGCATATTTGTCGCCGAAACCGATGGAATAGGAGCAAGCGAGGTCGTACATCTGACGGTTGATCTGGCTGAGGGAGCGGTTCTCGCTCTCTAACTGGTCGAGGAAGTTGTTGGTGATACCGGCTTTCTTGTCATAGAATCTGCCGTAGTTGTAACGATAGACGAGCTGGAAGCGGCTGTTGTCGGTGTTCTTCACGTAGAGAATCTCGTTGCCGTTGGCCTTGCCCTTCTGCATGTCCTTGTTGAAATCGACGAAGACGGGCTCGATGGGGTTCACTTTCATGTTCTTGACCTCCGTCAGGAACGTGCTCTCCACGTCGCGGTTCATGACCACGGGGGTGATTTCGGGCTTGTCGACTTTCTGCACGTTGCGTTGCTCGCCTTGGCGTTTATAGACAATCACGTAGTTGTTGTTCTTGAAGATGCGTCTTGCGAAATCGACCACGTCCTCTTTGGTGACGTAGCTCATGTTCTCGGTCTCGTTGATGACATCCTGCCAGCTGCGGTGGGCGAGGTATGCCATGGCCATCGCCATAGCGCGGTTGCTGTTGCTCTCCAAGGAGGTCATGTCGCTGAGTTTGCGGTTGTTGATGGCGGCGGTGAGCAGGTCGGCGTCCCAGTTGCCGGATTTCAGGATCTCGATTTGTTGCAGCAAGAGGTCTTTCAGCTGCTCCAAGGTCTGTCCCTCTTTCGGTCTGCCATAGAGACGGAAGTAGGCGTAGTCGTTGAGGTCGCTCACGCCGGAGGAGGCAGACAGAGCCAGCTGCTTCTGGTTGATGTTCTCGTCGATGATACCGCAGGAGCCGTTCATCAGCACGGCGTCGGCCATCTCGGCGAGGAGCACGTCGCGGGAACCGGTGCCGGCGTCAATGCGGTAGCCAATCTGCACGTTCTCGGGTTCCAGACCATAGACCTCCACCGTCTTCACCTCGCGGATGGGCTTCTCCTGCACGTAGGTGAAATCGGGGATGTAGCGCGGCTGAATCTTTCCGAAGTATTTGTCGATCAATTTGATGACCTGGTCGGGATCGAAGTCGCCGGCCATGGCGATACAGTAGTTGTTCGGCACATAATAGGTGTAGAAGTGCTTGTTGATGTTGGTCAGGGACGGGTTTTTCAGGTGCTCGATGGTGCCGATGGTGGTCTGCGTGCCGTAAGGATGGTTCGGGAACAGCGCCAAGTTCATCTGCTCGTAAGCCGTGCGGCTGTCGTTGGCCATGTTCATGTTCTTCTCCTCATAGACGGCCTCCAACTCGGTGTGGAAGAGACGGAAGACAGGGTTGGCGAAACGCTCGCCCTCAATCTTCAGCCAGCGCTCGACCTCGTTGCTCGGGATGTCCTCTTGATAGACGGTCATGTCGTTGGAGGTGAAGGCGTTGGTGCCCTGTGCGCCGATCATCGACATCATCTTGTCGTACTCGTTGGGGATGGCGTACTTGGAAGCCTCGTACGACACGGAGTCGATTTCGTGGTAGATCTGTTTGCGCTTGGCGGGGTCGGTGGTGTGGTTATAGACCTCGTACAGCGCCTCGATCTTCTTGAGTTGCTCCTGCTCCTTGGCCCAGTCGAGCGTGCCGAAATGGTTGGTGCCCTTGAACATCAGGTGCTCCAGATAGTGGGAGAGGCCCGTGGATTCCGACGGGTCGTTCTTGCTGCCCACGCGCACCGCGATGTAGGTCTGGATGCGCGGCACGTCCTTGTTCACGGACATGAAGACCTGCAGACCGTTGTCCAGCGTGTAGTGGATGACGTTCATCGGGTCATTCTGATAGGTCTCCTTGTGGTAATTCTGCGCGAAAGAGCTGAAGGTCAGGAGACAGCAGACCGCCAGCAGCAGGGTTGCGATAAAGTTACGTTTCATACTGTTTGTAATTTATTACTGTTTGATGAATTTTTCGGTATAGCAGCCGTCGGCTGTGGTGATTTTCACAATATAGATGCCTTTCGGCAGCATGGATACGTTGATTTTGGCGTCGGGATTCGTTTCTGAGAGCAGAAGCTTGCCCATTTGGTCGTATATTTCCATGCGTTTTGTCTCATCCAGCGTGATGGTCAGTTCGTGGTTGACGGGGTTGGGGTAGATGTGGCCGTTGTGACTTCCGTGCGAGGGAATCCCCGTCTCAAAGAAATGCACGTCGAAGCTCGCCTGGTCGCCGTCGTATTGGATATTGGTGATTTCGAAGCTGGTTTCGGGTGTTCCGTCAACAAGGTAGGGGTGCGGGTTGGTGGTGGGGCCGAAGGCAGTACGGTTTCCATAGCCGAATGCCGCGTTGGTGACGCTCCCGTTGATGGTGTCGATGCTGCTGTTCCGCCGGAAGACCCAATACGTGTGCGGTTTTTCGTAAAAGTCAAACAAACCGTTGCCGGCGTCGTACAGGTCGTTGAGGTTGACGTTGTCGTACCATCTGCCGATGATCACGCCGCTGTGGGGGACGTTCTCCATGAAATCGTTGCTGTTGCGGTATTCGAAGGTGAACCACTGGTCCGGATCGACGGCCGACCGGATGAAGTAGCAGTTGTTGTGGTCGGAGGAGGTGTTGCTGTTCAGGACATAGTGCCCGTCTTCGGTGATTTCGACGGGTTCGTCAACGATGCCCAGGAATTTGTACTTGATGATGGTGGAAATCTGTTGCAGGTTGTTTTGGGCCATTTGGTCCCATAAATAAACAGGGTAAATGTCGGTGTAGTTGTAATAGTGGTAGAAGTCGGGGATGCCCAAGGAGTGCCCCATCTCGTGACAGAACACGTTGGCGGTGAAATAGGGTCCGGAATTGGCGAACTCGAAGTTGTAGGAGCATGGTAGTTCCCCGTTGATGTATATTTCGTCGGACAGTCCTGCGTATGAGGCGCTGAAGTAGTTCATGTGGGGCCAGAGCAGGTCGTTCCAATTGCCGACATCCCCTTTCAGGATAAAGCTGATGTTGTCGATAAGTCCGTCATGGTTGCCGTCCAGGTTGACGGTGCTGTCCACAAGGTTCAGAGAATCGACATACCGGAGTGCCCGTGCCAGCATCTCGAATTCCCGAGTGACACTGTTGGTATAGCCGTCCGGGTTGTCGCTGCTTTGGGGTTGGAAATAGGAGCGCGGGTAGGAGTCTTGATAGGAGACGATGACGGTATCCTGGATATTGTTGGTATAGACCGTGTTGTAGTTGATCTTCCCGTAGGTCGTCGCGTTGTAGTAGTTGTGTACGGAGATGGCGTCCGGCGTGGTATCGTTGAACATCTGGTCGATGGGCGCCAGCGACTCGGTGAACTCCTCGTCGTCGGCGAAACGGATGAAGATGACCAGGTTGGTAAGGGTCAGTTGCTCGTTCCGGTTCAAATGGACGTGCGGAGCCAGTTCGTGATTTTGAGGTGGCCGCGGCGGCAGCAGCAGCGGAATCGTGTCCGCCGGAGCGGAGTAGCCGATCAGCACAATCGCGTTGAACAACAGGGCAAGAAGCTTTTTCATTTTTATTCGGGTGGGTTTAACCTTACTTTTCAATACAACCCGCAAAAATATATTTTTTTGCTATTCCTGTCCTTTGATGTTGATAAGTATTGATATTTCATGCCGGCGCCTTTTGGGGACGAGAGTGGACGGGCAATGCAAGCGCATAATTTTTCATATAGGATGCGCCCCTGTTTCCAATATTTTTGTACTTTTGCGCCTCCGAAATTTTTCAGATAAAATCAAATAAAATCAATATGGCAAGCAGAAGAAAAGAACTTTTCCCCAACGTTACCGACGCTGAATGGAACGATTGGAGATGGCAAGTCCGCAACAGAGTGGAAACGCTCGAAGAACTGAAGAAATACATCGAGTTGACCCCGGCTGAGGAAGAGGGCGTGAAGAAGTCCCTCGCCACCCTCCGTATGGCCATTACCCCGTATTATCTGAGTCTTATCGACCCGAACAACCCCAAGTGCCCGATCCGCCGCCAGGCCATCCCGACGGCCGCCGAGGTGCACCAGTCACCGGCCGACCTGCTCGACCCGCTGCACGAGGATGAGGACTCCCCGGTTCCCGGCCTCACCCACCGCTATCCCGACAGAGTGCTGTTCCTCATCACCGACATGTGCTCGATGTACTGCCGTCACTGCACCCGCAGACGTTTCGCCGGCCAGCACGACTGTGAATCGACGCAGGATCGCATCCAGGCCGCCATCGACTACATCGCCCGCACCCCGCAAGTGCGCGACGTCCTGCTTTCCGGCGGTGACGCTTTGATGGTGGGCGACAAGATGCTCGAATCCATCATCCAACGCCTGCGCGCCATCCCGCATGTGGAGATCATCCGCTTGGGCTCCCGCACCCCTGTGGTCTGCCCGCAGCGCATCACCGACGATCTCGTCAACATGCTCAAGAAATACCACCCGATTTGGCTCAACACCCACTTCAACCACCCCAACGAGGTGACCGAAGAGGCGATGGCCGCTTGCGCCAAACTGGCGGATGCCGGTGTGCCGCTCGGCAACCAGACCGTGCTGTTGCGCGGCGTGAACGACGACACCGAGATCATGAAGCAGCTCGTGCACGACCTCGTGCGCATGCGCGTGCGTCCGTACTACATCTACCAATGCGACCTCTCCATGGGTCTGGAGCATTTCCGCACGCCCGTCTCCAAGGGCATCGAGATCATCGAGAACCTGCGCGGACACACCTCCGGCTACTGCGTGCCGACCTTCGTGGTGGACGCTCCTGGCGGCGGCGGCAAGATTCCCGTGATGCCCCAGTACGTCATCTCCCAGAGCCCGCACAAGGTGATCCTCCGCAACTACGAAGGTGTCATCACCACCTATACCGAGCCCGAGGATTATCAGGAGAACACCTGCAGCCCGCTGCCCGACAAGAAGCACGTCGAAGGCGTGGCCTCCCTCCTCCACGGCGAACAGATGGCATTGGAGCCGAATGAGTTGGCGAGAAAGAAACGCCACAAAAAATAGTTGGCAGTTAGTAGTTAGCAGTTAGTAGTTACAGGGTGCGGTGAAATGAAATCGCACCCTGTTTTTGTGTTATTCCATCGCGTGGCTCAGCTCCTCCTATGAATTATCAACATCAATTGAGCATCAACCCGTATGGTCGATAATAGGGAAACTTTCTGTCATGACTTATCAACGTACACTTATCAGCTATACTTTGCGCGATGATGATGCGATCAATCATATCAGAATGTCTGTCATTGCCAATGGTCAGAATCGGAATTTCATCTAAGACCTCGAATACCTTGTCTGTGATTGGCTCGAGACTAACATTCAAAGTTTCTATTGAATTAAGAATATCCCTTGCGCTTCCATTAATCTGAATTTTACCAAGTTGCTTAAGATGAAGTAGTTCCAAAAGGACAAATTCTGAAGTGACATATTGATTACCACTAGGATATTCAATATCATACCTTAATTCTTCGTCTAATTTTGGACTATTGCTCAGGAGCCAGCCAACAATGTGTGTGTCAAGAAAAAATCGAGACATATTAGTTGAGGTTGTATGGGTCTTCAGTCAACTCAACGATTTTGATGTATTTGAATTTTTTTCTAAGCCTTTTTGCCTTCTTTGCGTTATCCTTCGAATTTCTTTTTGGTGCCATAACGGGTAGGTTCTTCTATTGTTTTATTATTCTATTTCGGCTGCAAAAATACATTTTATTCTTTAATATCAGCACTGTTGTTTTCAAAATATTTTTCATTTCGCTTCTTAACTATTAATTGTTAAATTCAAGAATCGCAAGTCTCGAGGAAAAAATGTATTTTCGCGGCCGAAATAAAGAGAAAACCACCATACTTATGCGCAAAACCACCTTGATTCTCGCGTTTTTGGCCGCAGTGGTGTGCGGCTGGGCACAATCAGGTTCTCCATTTGATTGTGACACCACCGGCATCTCCACATTCAATGCTCTGGTGAACGGAAAGCCTATGCCAGCCACTTTGGTCTATTGTTCGGAAGACAAACACTATCTCACGTACGAACTCCGCCAACCTTTTATGGAGAACGACACCCAATACATCTGGCGAAGTTATCATTTTTACAAATGCGACACCTGCAGTACGTATGACACCTGCATTTCCAGCTTCTATTGGTGCAAACACTGTTTGGAGCAAGTTTTAGGCAAATACTACGCAAACGGACCCGATTTCAGCGGGACAGAATGGTACACATTGGGGGCTGAATATCGTTCTTATAGAGAAGGTTTCCCTGACCTGACCTTAACACAGAACAATCTCGGGAACATGCCCAGAAATTGGTTTTGGGTAAAAAAGTATCAAGGCAAATATGTGGTGACCAGCGATTACCCTTACCACAAGTATTTTACAGATACATTGATAGTGCATTACGGTATGGAAGCGTGGTTCAGTCCGTTTCGTAACGTAAAGGAGTTGAGCGCAGGAACGTATTATTATGAAGATGATTATTACGATCATGACATATTGGGAATGGCAAAATCGCGTAACTGGTTGCTTCCTTCGGTTTTGGTAAAAGGTCTTTATGTGGAAACCACTCTTCAGTCGGACGGCACACTGATGAAACAACTGGTGACACCCGAGGAGAACTTGCAATATTTCGACTGTATTAACTCGAAATTATGTGAGTTAGACTATTTGTATTATGACGACGTGGATTTTGAGGCGCACACCAACCCCGCTTTGATGGCGGACATCCTTAACTTGCAACAATTTTTAAAAGAACAGGCTTCCAAAGGAAAGCGAAAAGCCGACACCGAAGAGAATCCAGTGGGATCGATCTTCGTGGAAGGGGTTGAAATGTTCCCAGGCGATGGAAACTCACCGACGAAAAGCTTCTCCGACACTCTGTCAGGGGAACCGCCGGTGATGTTCGCGGAAGAGATGCCGGAGTTTCCGGGCGGCCCAGATTCTCTGAACGCCTTCCTGACAAGAAACATCCAATGGCCAATAGGATATGGCTGCGCTACCGGAACCGTCTTGGTGGAATTCATCGTGGAAAAGGACGGAACCGTCACACATCCGACCATCTCCGTCTCTTTAATGCCCGAATTTGACAAGGAGGCACTGCGGCTTGTCAGCTTGATGCCCAAATGGAAACCCGCCCGCACCCAAGGAGAGCCTGTCCGCTGCTACTACAAAATCCCTGTGACATTCAGAATGTAAAACCGCGAAAGTTCTACCGAGCTCTTGTCCCTTCGGGACTGCTCAAGGAAGAATATTTCACACTATTATGGCTTTTCTTCTCAACTGCTAACTGCTAACTACTAACTGCTAACTACCTCCGCTCCCCCTGGCCCTGGCCGGCCTGCGAGCCCTCCAGCTCCATTTTCCCGAACTTGAACGACAGCCCGAACCGCACCGTCCGCGCCCGATAGCTCACACGCGTGGAGTCGCTGTAACTGTAATAGGGATTGGCGTTTACGGTCGCGTTGCGGTTCCAGTCGAAAAGGTCGTCCACATTGACCCACACCGCGATGCGCCGCTTCCAGAACTCCGCCCGCATCCCGAGGTCGATGCTGTAGCTCGGCCGAACCGTGGTGAATAGGAACACGTTCTGCGACTGATAGTTGGCGGCGGCGTTCACCTCCAACACCTTCCACAACTTCGCCCAAAAGTTCAGCCGGAAACTATAACCTAAATTCTCCGTCAAGTAGGGCTGCTCCTCGTCGCGGAACTGGAACGCCGACTTCGTGTAATAGACATTGCCGTAAAACCGGATGTTCATAAAGCTCTTGAGCTGGTACGTAACATTCACCTCCGCACCCGTGTTCAGGGTTCTGCCCGCGTTGATGGGCTGCGAAAAATAAACCATCCTTCCGAAAAACGGGTCGTAGCAGACATCCGCAAGGCTGGAGAACTCGTCTTTCGTGTTTTTGAACCACGCATTGACGCCCACATTGCCGAACTTGTTGATATACTTCGTCCAGCCCGCCTCCACGGAGTTGGTGAACGCCTGCCGCAGGTCAGGGTTTCCCGTACTGAAGCTGTCCTCCCCGTATCTGCGGTAGGTGGTCAGGTCGGAGGCCTGCGGATTGCTCACCCGCCGCGTGTAACTCAGCTTGAAATTGTGCATGTTCTTCGTGCGGTAGCTCAGATGGATCGACGGGAAAAGTCCCCAATAGAGCTTCCGCACGTTATCGGCAGGGGAATCGGGATAGTCTAAATTCAGCGACAGCAGCTCGGAACGCAGTCCGCCCTTCAGCGTGAAGCCGCCGAAACGGTGCTGCAGGGTGACATACGCGTCGAAAGCCCCGTCCTGATTGCGCGAGTTCATCGAACGCACCGCGTCATTCACATAGTAACGCCCCAAATCGGCTGCCACCAACGTGTCCGTAGTCAAAAGTTGCTTGTTGTAAGAATAACTTCCCGACACCCCCGTCTCCACCTCGCCGTTCTGGTGATAGGGGATCGTGTAATCAACCGAAACATTCCCCCTATGATACTGGTAATCATTTGTTAGCAACCAGTTACGGTCCGAAAGCCTTGGTGAAAGATAGTCGCGTTGGAGATCACCGCTCAAACGGTAGCCCTGCCCCGCATACGTGGCTGAAGCACTCAACTTATGCCCTTGGTTGTTGAATTTATGCTCATACCAAAGTCCCACGTAGCCCGACAAAATCCCGGATCTGTTGTGCACCGTATTATGATAGGAATAATCCCCGGGATTGTAGAGATACTCCGTCCAAGAAGTGGTGTCCACAGCGTTATAATGCGTCAGTTGCGGATAAAAACCACCGTAAAAATAGACCATATTCGCGGTGTCGGGCGTCCAAGAGGCGTTGAGGAACAACCCGGTCTGGTCTTCTCGAAACCGTCTGATAGAATGCGAGGAATCTGTGGAAGAAAGCCTTCCCGAATCGTCGTAAATGGCTGATTCTGAAAGTCTGTCGTGCAGGGAAGTGCTATACCAATATTGCAGATAGGTGCTGATGGTGAACTTTTTGTTGGCATAAACGTAGGAGAGGAAGGGAATGGCCTCGGGCGCGGAGGATCCCTTCGCCCCGAAGCTCAGGAAGCTGTTTTTCCTGATGTCGGAAACGGTGACGATGTTGATGATGCCGCCCGCACCCTGCGCACTGTACCGCGCCGAGGGGTTGGTGATGACCTCGATCTTCTCGATGTCACTGGCCGGCATCTGCTGCAGAAGGATTTTGAGGGCTTCGGCGTTCATGTTGGCAGGTCGATTGTTAAGCCATATCTGTACCGATGAGACTCCGCGCAGGGTGATGTTGCCCTCCACATCGACCTCCACGCCCGGCGCGTTCTGCAGCGCGTCCGCCGCCGTACCCGACTGAACCGCAGGGTCTTCCGAGACATTGTACATCGTCTTTTCCCCATCGGTCATATAGACGGGCTTCTTCGCGGTGATGCCCACCTCGGGCAGTTCCGTTGTCTTCTTCGGGGCGATGGTGTCGGCCTTCGCCACCGCCGTCGTGTCCGTGTTCTGCGCGAAAAGCGTTGCGCAAAACAGAAGCAGGAACATAACATTGATAATCTTTTTCATTTTTTGTAATTTTTTAAGTCACAATGTTTTACATTTTTTCATATTCGAATTTTTCGGCATATAATACCCCCAGACGGCCCATTCGAGCCATCTTAACTACTAACTACTAACTGCTAACTGCTAACTATTCTGCAGAGGTGTGGCCGACCCAAGGAATGTCTATAAAATCAGGCCCAAGCTGCTCATCGAGTGCGACTATGCCAGTAACGTAACGATCTTTTGACGGCTTTGCAGTTGGAGAAACGGCGATATCTTGAAACATCACAAGTTTGTTAACGGCATGCTCCTCCGTGGTGAATCCCACCGGCAGACGCAACTTGCAACGCACAGGTTCCCCATCCTTCATGGCCGGCTTGCAGGCGGGTGCGGCACGGAAAGCCCGATTTATTTCCGCCATATTGTCATCCATTATCTGCCGCACGATCTCTTTCCGAGATTCTTTATCTTCGGGGGCATCTTCTCCAAGATCAAGATGCGCAACAGCCAAACCGTCATTGCCCTTGCGACCATTGAAAGGCGCCAAAAGCACCATTTCTCCCTTCTCGCCACAAACATCATCCCATTTGACATGAGCCGTATCCAACTCCGTGAAAAGAACACGTCCATCCTTCTCCACAATAAAGCATACCGCAAGAACCCCTGACAATTTGTACTTCTTGGCCAATTCAGGGTACTTCATGCTACCGATGAGGTTATTGACATACTGCTGGATGCCACCCGGAAATTGCGGCATCGTGTCGGGATCCATGCAAACGGGCTCGTCGATAACTTCCTCAACCGCCTCTTCCTCAGCAATCGTCTCCGTTTTCGGATGGCAGTTCACCAACAAGAGTCCGGCGATGATGGGAACGAGCGCGAGCAGCCACCACGCCGACATTCTGTGTTTCACGGGCTGGCTCATCATCAGAATCCGTTTCTTGGTCAGCAGATGGCGGAAGCTGTTGCCCACGGGCACGAACTTGCCCACACACAACTGCTTGTACAGCAGCTCTAAGTAATCGCGGCGCGAGGTTCCGCACGAGAGCACCGCCTCATCGGCCAAATACTCATGGACGCTGCTCAACTCCCTGGCGTACAAGTAAATGATGGGGTTGAACCATTGCAGCACCCGCACCGCTTCCATGAAGAGCAGATCCCACGTGTGACGCTGGCGGATGTGCGTCCGCTCATGCCGCAGCACCTGCTGCAACTCGCTCTCTGTGAACACTTCCGGATTTACGAACACCGACCGCAGGAACGAGAACGGAAGGTTGCCGTCGGGTTCGCCTAACACCCGCACGCACATGTCGCCCGTCGAAAGTTCATCCGACAGCACACTGCGCCGATAGTACCTGAAAGTCTTAAAGAGCTTGACAACCAAAAGGATAAAGGCCACCCCGCATCCGAGAACATACCCATAAAATACAATATCTTTAAAAGACAACTTTTGGGTTACCTCTGTTGTCAAAGTTGTCCCTGTTGTCGTTGATTGACCCGTCCCCGTTGTCAAAGTTGTCCCAGTTGTCGTTGACTCAACCGCTCCCGTTGTCGAAGTTGTCCCAGTTGTCGTTGTTTGACCCGCCCCTGTTGTCAACGTTGTCCCAGTTGTTGTTGATTTTACAACAGCGGCCACGCGGCTCGGCATCTCGATGGAGACAAACGGCAGCGCCAACGAAAGCGCCAATGTGCCCACAAGATAGAACCGGCGCAAGCGGAACAGGTTGCTCCGGCGCAATGTCAGCCAATAGAAACCGAAAAAGAGTGCCATGGCGATGGCGGAGAAAAGGATCGTTTTCATGACTATTCGGTTTTTGCGGGTGAATCATCTTGCGGAACGGCATCGATCATGCGACGGATATCGTCCAGCTCTTCCAACGTAATATCTTGATTGTTAGCGAAAAAGGAGACCATCGACTTGAAGGAGTTGTCGAAATAGTTGCGCACGAACTGCTGCATGAACGACTGCGAGTACTGCTCCTTGCTCACCAACGGGTAGTAGCGGTTCGACTTCCCGAAGGTCTCGTGCGACACGAACCCCTTCTTTTCGAGAATGCGCACCACGGTCAGCATGGTGTTGTAGGCCGGCTTCGGTTCCGGGAAATTGGCGATGATGTCGGCGGCGAATCCCTGTTTGATCTGCCACAGCACCTGCATCACCTGTTCTTCTGCTTTGGTTAATTCTTTCATTGTTCTTATTTTTTGTTTGTTACTAATTGCTTATCGTCTTTTCGCCCCTTTCCCGTCCCCACACTGCGGCTATCGCCTTGTGAGGGGTTACTTGCACTTCGTGCGTTTTGCCTCTTCGAGGCTGCTCAAGGAACGGCGCGGCAAAGATATAATTTATTTTTTAACCATACAACGAAAAAATTAGTTATATATTGCATTCGTTGAGAAAAAAATTTTTTCGTAATTTTGTCCTTAAAAACCAAATCCGTTATGAGAAAACTTATTTTCGTCATATTCTACTGTCTGTCAGCACTTTTCGCCACCGCCAACGACGGTGTGTTCTACGCTTCCGGCAACCAGCTGATTCCCATCACAGAGACCGACATCAGTGTAAAGAAGGAGGTGCTGACCCTCAACCGGGTGGGCGACCATATCGAAGTGACGGTCTATTACGAGTTCTTCAACCCCGTGGGCGAGAAGGAACTGCTGGTCGGGTTCGAGGCACAGTCGCCTTACAACAGCGGCCGCGATCCCTTAGCGTTGTTCCCCAACCACCCACATATACGGAACTTCCAAGTGGTGGTGAACGGACAGCCACTCCACTATGAAATTGCGCACGTGAAATACGGACGTGAATTGGACGATAATTACGTATTTTCGCAATACTACAACAATGGGCACATCACTGGTTGGACACCCCAGCAAATCAAGGACACACTGTCCGCCTGGAATCCCCCAAGACTGCCTTTCGACTACGTCTATCACTTCAAGGCGAAATTCCGTCCCGGACTGAACATCGTCCAGCACACCTACGAATACGATCTCTCCTTCTCGGTGGAGTATGAGTTCGAATTCCCCTACGTGCTGACCGCGGCCAACCGTTGGGCCAACCACCAAATCGATGATTTCACGTTGAACATCAACATGGGTGACCGCGAGTCGTTTATGATCCGCCCCGACTTTTTCAAGACGGCAAACGAATGGGTCTTCACAGGGCGGGGAAGAACTTCCGTGGATAGCATCTGGAGTTGGGATGAGGATCTCAACAGAATGATATGCCCCAACTTCCATATCCAGGAAGGCGGCCTCTCTTTCCGCAAGACCAATTTCCATCCTGAAGGAGAGTTGCGTATCTACAAACGGAATTATTGGAGCTATTTTTGGAGTTATAAGGAAGAGGATTATGGGACATTGTCGAATGGCTTGATGACCGCCCTGTCCAAAGAAGGCTATTTTGTTCGCAGGTTGCCCGATTTTTCCCAAAAATCAGCAGAGGACACCATGCAATACACCCGTTTCCAGCGCCGCATCCTCAAAAACCTGCCCTTCGCCTACCGAGGCTACATCTTCAAGACTAAGGCGTTGCAAGACTATTTCGAATCCACTGATTGGTACCTCCCGAATCCAGCCTACAAAGGCGACATGGATGGAGTCACCGAGGAGGAGAGGAAATGGGTGGAGTTTTGGAAATAGGAGCATGATTATGAAACGGCTTTGCATCATATCGGCATTGTTTTGGATCACGCTGTGCGGCGCGGCGCAGGAATTCCTCACGCCAACTTCCTATGGAATGTATGGAACCAGCAATATCTTTGAAATCCTTCTGACAGGCAACAGCCCGAACAAATCAAATCACAAGAAGACTCCGATGGAAGGTTTGTACTTGAAGACTTTTTACATTAGTATTCCGTCTTTCTCGCCCGAATACGCACTAATCATCGAGAAAGACAGGCTGGTGCTGAACAAGGCGACTATCGGAATTGGGTTTTCTTTGTATGCGAAAGAGCGAATGGAGGAATCCAATTTCAAAAAGTTGGGGAAAGATATCCAAAAACCATTAATTGAAGCAGCTAAATCACTGGACACCAAACCCGTTAAAAGCTATACTCTATCTATTTCGAAAGAAATAAGCGACCAACTTACCTCTTTATTTGAACATGCCACTAAGACAGCAACCTATCTTGAACCTCTTATGCTCGGAAACGACGGCACCATGTATTATTTCAACAACTGGGGACGGTTGGCTTCGGTTTGGACCCCTTTCGGTGGTCGCACATACAAATTAAGAAAACTGGCCGACAGCCTTTGTTTTGCGGTAGAGCATAACGATATAGATGTGCTCTATCGACAGATGGAACTATGCAAAAGCCTGAATGTGAGCTTTAAAAAAGATTATCCACTATTATATTTCCAACCTCATGGCTATTATTATTCCACCAGAAGAGATAAAGGCCCCTGGCACTGCGGCACAGAGGGTGTCAACAATTGCATAGAATTGGAGATACGAAGTGACACCGCCGTCGATCAGGACTTCTGCAAATCGTTATTAATTCCCTATTACGACAGCATAGCCGCCTGGTCTCGCGAGATCTTCTTAACCAACGATCGGACAAATTATCCGTCAGTCATTATTGACAATCATGCGGACATTCCCGAATGCGAGGTGATACTATACCATAATGGCTTCATTTCAACAACCATCACCATCCCCGAAAAGTTATGGCGGCGCGACGTGATTCTGGTGGCCGCGCAACTGCCACCAGGACGATACTATTTTGCGGAAGGAGAATGGCAACAACAATAATCCAAAAACCATGCCCACAACTAACCATACCTTATGACAAAGATTAAAAACATATTGCTCCTTACAGTTCTAATCACAACTTTGGCATCTTGTGGTCACAATTCCAAAGAGGCGACGGAATCCGTTGACAATAAAGACACCACCTTCGTTGCACCCGAATCAGAAATTCATAGGATTGTACGGGAGACTGTCAGATACTGGGACTCGGTGTCACCGGGCAACAATATTGATATTATTGCATTTGAATCACTCACCCCCCAAAAGGCTACCGACACGCTTCAATGGATTGTAGTATATCCGCTCATTTGCTACCATCCTGCATCACGCTACACTGGCGAATTATGGGACACCACTTTATCCTACTGTTTCACTATCATTGACGGAAAATTGGTTTGTATGGCGCTGAACAAATTTATGGTGAACCGGAACAAATCGAAAATGGAATTTGTTGATCCTGAATCCTTTCCTCAATACAAAAAATGCGAATATGATTTTTGTTACGACCCTTTGATCTGGTATTTTTGCCTAAAAAATGACAGCTTTGTGCTCCGACACATCGGCTATTATCTTCCCGAAAACATCCGTAAAGGAAACTTCAAAGATACCGTCCCGAAATTTCCATTTCCGACAAATAATGAATGAAATTTCAACATCCGTCATATCTTCTTCTATTTTTGTGTATTTTTGCACTTTCTAATTTTACAAGACCATGCCCGAGATCACTCACTTTTACGGAATCATCATCAAGATGTTTTACAAGCCTAAAGAACATAACCCCGCACACATCCATGCCCTATACAATGATCACGTGGGAATCTTTAATATCCATTCTATCGAAATGACCGAAGGAGATTTACCCAAGAAAGCACAAGCCCTTGTAAAAGAATGGATTAACATACACAAGGACGAACTGATTAAAATGTGGAACACTCAAGAATTAACCAAATTACCCCCTCTCGAATAATATGATACCAAGGATAAAAACAGTCACAGCATTGGACGATTACATGCTCCGCATCGTTTTTGACGACGGTGAAATCATGTTGTATGATGTCAAGGATGACATAGCCCATATCAAGGCTTTCAAAGAATTGGAGACAGAAGAAGGCCTTTGGGGGAAGGTTCGGTTAGACACCAGCAGAACTTGTGTCTATTGGAACGACCGCATCGACCTTCCCAGCGACACGCTGTACGAATACGGACAATCTGACTTCTGCGGTCACATGGTGGCAGAAGATGCCCCGCGCTATAACGAAGAACAATCCATCAAGAAACAACAAAAAGACTTATAATCAATAGATTATGGAATCCATCAAGAAAATCTTCAAAATCGGCTACGGGCCGTCGAGCAGCCATACCATGGGACCGCACCGCGCGGCCGAAATGTTCAAAGAGAGAACCCCCGACGCCAGCGGCTACCGCGTGACCCTCTACGGCAGCCTGGCGGCCACCGGCAAGGGCCACTTCACCGACAAAACCATCATCGACGCTTTGTCGCCGAAACCCACCGAAATCGTCTGGAAGCCCGAAATCCAGCACAAATTCCACACCAACGCCATGCTCTTCGAATCCCTCAAAGGCGAGGAGGTGACCGACCAGTGGAAAATCTACAGCATCGGCGGCGGCGAACTGGCCGACGAGAACTCCGTGATGGACCACGAAGAACGCTATGAGGAGAACAGCATGACGGACATCGTGAAGCATGTGGAAAAATACGGCCTCAACTTCTGGGAATATGTGGAGCAGCACGAGGAGTCCGACATCTGGGACTTCTTGGCGGAGCGTTGGGAGGTGATGCAGCAGACCATCAAGGACGGGCTGCAGAACAACGGCGTGCTGCCGGGCGGGCTCTACGTGCGGCGGAAGGCCACCCAATACTATGTGAAGGCGCTGAGCTACAAGGCCTCGCTGCAGGGTCGCTGCCTCGTGTCGGCCTACGCCTTGGCCACGGCGGAGGAGAACGCTGCCGGTGGCAAGATCGTCACCGCGCCCACCTGCGGTTCGTGCGGCGTGCTGCCAGCAGTGCTCTACCACCTCAAGAAAAACCACGACTACAACGACAAGTACATCCTGAGAGGCATGGCCACGGCCGGTCTCTTCGGTAACATCATCCGCACAAACGCCTCTGTGTCAGGGGCGGAAGTGGGCTGTCAAGGCGAGATCGGCTCCGCGTGCGCCATGGCCGCTGCCGCCGCTAACCAGCTCTTCGGCGGCTCCCCGCAACAGATTGAGTACGCCGCCGAGATGGGTTTGGAACATCACCTCGGGCTCACCTGCGACCCCATCTGCGGTCTCGTGCAGATCCCCTGCATCGAACGCAACGCCTTCGCTTCCCTCCGTGCCCTCGACGCCAACCTCTTCGCCATGATGTCCGACGGCAAACATCTCATCAGCTTCGACAAGGTGGTGAAAACGATGAATCTGACTGGAAAGGATCTGCCCAGCTTGTATAAGGAGACGGCCTTAGGTGGCCTGGCCGTAGATTAGCTCCCCTGTGGAGACGCGCTATGGCACGTCTCTACAAAAACCGTATTCATGAATGATTGTTGTAATGAAGAAAATATTCATTTTTGTACTGCTGTTATCCGCCACCTTCGCGTCAAAGGCACAAGGGGGATGGTTCTTCGGCGGTTCGGCTGGCCTCGGATTCCGTAACTATTTCGTTGCTTCTGGCGAGGTATGGGTGGGCTACGAATTCAACGAGTGGGTTGCCCTCGGTTCAGGGCTGGGGGCGGTGATTTGTGCGGGCAGGGACGATTTCTTTGCCGTGACCGGCATTGCGGAACCCTTCGTGCGTGCCAGCGTTTGGCATAACGAAAGTGTCTCCGTGGACCTTTACGCGTTGGGGGGATTCGAATTCACCGATGAGCTGAAGCTGTGCCAGGTGGGGCTGCGCCCGAGCATCCGATTCCGTGTCAGCGACAACATTGAGATGGCCGTAGATCTTGTTGTGTTGGGAGCGCAATACAGCCCTGAATTCGGTTGGAGTCCTTCCCTAAGTTTCACCTCCATGAACGGAGGTGTTCGATTGGCCTACCATTTCTGAAATTATTCCCAAAAAAAATGTAACCTTTTCGTTTTTTTGCATCTTCACTTCAGAGGTAAGATTCGGATGAAGACAGCGACTTTCTGGACGGAACAATATCGGAGGCACATCGGGAAGATGGTGGGCGTATGCTACCGCTACGTGGCTGACTGGCCGCTCGCCGAGGACCTGGCGCAGGACGCGTTCCTCACCGCCATGGAAAAGTCCTCCACCTTCCGCGCACTCGGAAGCTTTGAAGGCTGGCTGATGAAGATTGCGGTGAACCAGGCGCTTATGCACCTTCGCAACAATATAGAGATGGTGGAGTTGGACGAGAACCTCCACAGTCAGGAGCCGGAGGAGTTCGCCGACGATCCGGAACTCTCGCAGATCCGGTTCACGCAGCAGGAACTGCTGGAGGCCATCGGGAAGCTGCCCGTCAAACAGCGCACCGTCTTCAACCTCTACGCCGTGGAACACTATTCGCACGCGAAGATCGCCGAAACGCTCGGCATCTCCGTCGCCAACTCCAAAGTGCTGCTCACCCGCGCAAGGGCGGAGTTGCAGCAGCGGCTGAAGGTGATAGCGATGAAACGGAAGTTAGCAGTTAGCAGTTAGCAGTTAGTAGTTAGCAGTTAGCAGTTAGCAGTTAAGACACTCACCGCCGATGGTGAATAGGTAAGAGACAACAGGTAACAGGCAAGAAGCAAGAAGCAACAGGCAACAGGCAGAAAGACAGGAGATTCGATAATAGAGAAACAGTGTGTAAGACTGGAGATATAGGATGGGGAAAGAAAACACAGGGGTTGCAGGCCGTTAGGTCTGCAGGGCTTGGTAGAGAAGAGCGATGCGCGAGGGGTTGCACGCCGTTAGGTGTGCGGGCTACAGAAGAAGATATGAGTATAATGCCAAATAATTATAGTATGAAAAAGACATTCAAGTGGACAACCTTCATGTTGTTAGTATTGCTGGCCACCGCCTGCAGCAAACCCGAAAAAAAAGTGCTCGCCGGCACATGGCGGTGGGTGGCGACTACGGGCGGCATCGGTGGCTGGTGCTACACTCCAGAAAGCGAAGGCTTCGAGGCCGAAATCGTCTTCAAAGGCAGCCAGTTCACCTTCTACAAGGACGGGGACAAGGTCGCTTCGGGTACGTATCACATTGATTATGATGTAGATGTGAGCATTTATACCAACAAAGGCGGAAAAGAAGAGCCTTTCTACTCTTGGTTCAACATACGTTTTAGTCTTACCGAGGCGCAGTGTAAGAAAATAATGGATGCCACCGGCGGGAAAATCTCGCTGTGTGACAAGTTTTTTGCCACCATCGGCTACAGCGAAGCAGAAGGACAGGTATTCTCGATAAGCGATAACATGTTTGACGGATTCTGTCACACCTTTGTGAAGAAATGATGAATCTGCAAGTTAGAAGTATAAGGTTAGGTAGAACTTGCAGGCTGTTAGGTCTGCAGGGCTTGGTAGAGAAAAGCGATGCGCGAGGGGTCGCACGCCGTTAGGTGTGCGGGCAAAAAAGTAAGCAACAAAAATGAGCAATGCCAAACAGTGATAATATGAAAGACAGCAGAACAGATATAGACCGCCTTTTCGAGCAGGGGGTGTCGGATGTGTCGCATACGCCACGGAAAACGATGTCGGTTGAGAAGATTGCCGCTTCATCCGCTTCGAAGTCGGGTGTCGGCATTCTGCTGCTCTCCCATGCAAAGGAGATTCTGCTGTGCATCTTCTCCTTCCTGGTCGGCGTCGGGGAAACCCTGTTTTTCGTGCACCGTACAGGCAACCGCGACACGGCTCCGACCGAAACCGTCGCAACGATTCCGACTGATACGGCCAACACGGCGAGGAGTGTGGAAGATACAATTGCCTACACGGTCGTTTCCGCCAAACCGGCATCCAACGTCTCAAGTCCTAAGTCTCCTGTCTCATCCCCCGTCGTCGTGAAAAAGACGGTCGTCCAGCGCGACACGGTGGTCATCAACGAAACGGTCACGCTAAAAGACACCGTATATGTGCCGTAAACTCCTTTTCTTGTTCGTTTTGATGACGGCAACGAGCCTTTTTGCGCAGCATCCAGACACGCTCTACATCTACGAAACCGTAATCGAGCACGACACGCTGATTTCCCGCGACACGACCTGGGTGCACGACACGCTCTTCTTGCATAAACCAGCGTCTTCTAACGACACCCCGAAAGTCGCGACTCCTGCTTATTATCCAGAATATCAAGAAGAGGAGGACGTTGTTGAGGAAGAGGAACTGGATCAGCCGAGCAAATCGAAGGAACGTCCCAAAAAGGAGCGATCCCGACCGCCGTGGCTGTATGACAACCTCTACCGCCACGAGATTAAGCTGGAAGTCTGCGACCCGTATCTGCTCGCACTCTTCGACCGCTATTTCGTCTATGTCTATCCGCGAGGAATGAGCCCGGCGGTGTATCGGGACAAGAACCTGCTGGGATTTTCTTACCACATTTCGCCGGTGTATTCCCTGTCAACCCACTTTCGCGTCAACAAATGGTTCTGGTTTGGCGTGATGGTGGGCTATGCGCACCTCGACGATATTGAATCTCGAAGCCCTTTGTTGAACGACGCCCACAACCAAGGTGTCGAGCCACGGGAGACGAATACGGGGCCGATTTGCTTACGACGTTACAATGTTTTTACGTTGATGCCAGAACTGAGGTTTTCGTATCTGAACCGAGAACATCTGACCCTCTATTCGGGAATCTCCATCGGAATCACGAAGTTCTATGGGAAATTCACCATCCTCAATGTCGAAGAAGAGGGCCCTATCCATCCCTATTTCCCGTCTGGAAATGAGGGCAACAGTGCCCCTACGCTTTTCGCATCAGCGCATGTCACGTTAATCGGGGCAAAACTGGGTTGGAAACATTGGTTCGCCAGTATGGAATTGGGTGCGGGATTCAAGGGCATCGGCACGGTTGGTGTCGGTTACGAATTTTAACTTCAATAAGATGAATATTTTGTGTCAGAATTTATAAAATCAAACAATATGAATAAGATCAGGAGACTTTTCGCTATCGGATTATTAGGATTGTGCGTACTGTGCGTGTCGTGTTCGCGCGAGCCACAGTATTCCTCCAATATCCGGTTCTTCATAGACGGCAACGAAATCAAGACGGACACCATCACCGTTGCCCTCAATTCCTATCAGGAGATACGGATTGAATCATACGCACCACAGTTCATCGATGGGATTCTTTATTATTGGCAATCTCCCACCGGGTATCCACAGGAACTGTCACAGAGTGGCACACCCGAGACGTTCCAGTTGCTCACCCAATCCTTTAACGATCTCCTCATTGTAGATGAAATGAACGGATACATGGAGGCTGCCCTGTTCCATACGCTCTTCAGCGATGAAATATACCGATCAGGCGATGTTTGCAAACTGCGGGTGAAATTCACACCTTCCGGATACTATGAGCGGACACTGAACATCAGGGTGGAGTGATTCTTGTAGGCAACGGGGAATAGACAATAAAAAAAACAGCTTCCGATGAAGCTGTTTTTTGTGGGACGTACTGGACTCGAACCAGTGACCTCTGCCGTGTGAAGGCAGCGCTCTGAACCGACTGGGCTAACGTCCCTCATTTGCGGTTGCAAAAATACACTTTTTTTAATATCAGCGACCTCTTCCATTAAAATATTTTTGAAAGGACTAAGCGCTTATGAGACAATAGATTATGCTAAAAATATGAAGCAGACACTTGTTGTGAGGCCGACTGCGAGGACGCAGTCGGCTCCTATCTGTCGAACATTTCATCGTTGAAACCGAGCAAATAGACCTGTTCCGTGCCGCGCGTGACGGCTGTGTACATCCACCGGAGGTACTCCTTGTCAGTGCTGTTGTCGGGCAGGTAGCCTTGGTCGATGAGCACATGCTTCCACTGTCCGCCCTGCGTCTTGTGGCAGGTCAGCGCGTAGGCGAACTTCACCTGCACGGCGTTCAGGAAGGGATCCTCCTTGATTTTGAGGAACCGAGCCCTCGGATTCAGTATCTCCATATAATCCTCGGCCACAGACTGATACAGCTTCTGATTGGCTTCGTGCGAGAGCGAGGGCCCGTCGCAGTCGAGACTCTCCAAGATGATTTTGATGTCCACGTAGGGGTGTTCGGGGTAGTCGCAGAGGCGAACGGTGACGTCCGCGAAGTGGAAGCCGTAGAGTTCCTGCTGCTTGTGGATGGACATAATCTCCATGATGTCGCCATTGGCCAGGAAGCCCGCCTCGGAGGTGACCTCGTCCAACCAGTAGTAGTTGTTCTTCACCGCCATGATGTAATCGCCTGTGGCAATGATATTTTCGCGAAAGAGCACACGACTGCGCACGGCGTTGTTGAACTGGAACGCCCGTTTGTTGGAGCGCGTCACGATGACGATTTCGTCATGGTCGTGGTCGTTGTAGAGGGTGTTGAGCAGCTCCTCCATCTCGCCGCCGTTGATGCGCCGGAAATCCTCGAACGGCCTCCCGCTGAACAGTGGCGGGTTGTAGTCGCCGGCATTGAGCTTGTCGCGCACCCGCGTGGCGTTGTAGAGGATGCCCGAATCGAGCGACTGTCGCACCACGTCGGTAAGCCGTGCCCCGAAAACCTCTACGTTGTAGGCACTTTTCAGGTAGTCGGCGTCGAGTGCGGGACTCTCATCCGCGTGCACCGGTGGCAGCTGCGCGTCGTCGCCCACAAGAAGCATCCGGTTGCTGTCGCCGAGGAAGACGAACTCCATCAGATCATCCAACAAGCTGTTGCCCACCAACTCGTTGACACCTCCTTGCGCCGAAATCATCGAGGCCTCGTCGATGATGAAGAGTGTGTGGGCGTCCTTGTTCTCACGGCGCACGAACTTGCGCACCCCCTCCTTGCTATAGACGCGGTAGATCCATTTGTGGATGGTGTAGGCCTTGCGTCCGGAATACTGCGAGAGCACCTTCGCGGCGCGGCCCGTGGGGGCGAGCATCACGATATGCACCCCGATGTCGGCAAGCGTTTTCACCAACGCGCTCACCAAGCTCGTCTTGCCCGTGCCGGCATATCCCGACAGTTGGAAGAGGAAGTTCTCGCCCTTGCCATAGATGAAGTCCGCCAGCCGGTCCATGGCCTCCGCCTGGCTGGCTGTCGGCTCGAATCCGAAATGCCTCCTCAACCCCTCCTGAAATGCGCCCTTGCTTCTGTCCATATTGGTTATTGGTTAATGTTTGTTGGTTATTGGTTATTGGTTATTGGTTAATGATGTCTGTTCACAAATCACAAATCACTGCTCACTGCTCACTGCTCACTGCTCACTGCTCACTGCTCACTGCTCACTGCTCACTGCTCACTGCTCACTGCTCACTGCTCACTGCTCACTGCTCACTGCTCACTGCTCACTGCTCACTGCTCACTAAAATCAAACGGCAAAGATAGACATTCTTCCATCACCATTCGACGTTCTTCAAGAAAAAAATCGTATCTTCGCGGCTTGAAAAACCAAAACCTATGGCTGAAGAATTTGAGGACGAAGAATTAAACGAAGGAATTGACGAAAATGCTGCGGATGTCGTTATCCCTGAGGAGGATACGGACAAAGAGCTCCATGATGATTCGGGCTTGCACAAAGTGATTTTCGCGCAGTCGATGTACCGCGAGTGGTATCTCGACTACGCCTCCTACGTCATCTTGGATCGAGCGTTCCCGGATGTTTATGACGGTTTGAAACCCGTGCAGCGCCGCATTCTGCACTCTATGGACGAGCTGGAGGACGGCCGTTTCAACAAGGTGGCCAACATCGTGGGCAACACCATGAAGTACCACCCGCACGGCGACCAATCCATCGGGGCGGCCCTGGTGCAGATGGGCCAGAAACACCTGCTCATCGACACGCAGGGTAACTGGGGTAACATCCTCACCGGCGACGACGCGGCGGCCCCTCGTTACATCGAGGCACGCCTCACCCCGTTCGCCAAGGAGGTGGTCTTCAACCACAAGACCACCGAGTGGCAGGTCTCCTACGACGGCCGCAACCGCGAGCCTATCGCGCTGCCCGTGAAGTTCCCGCTGTTGCTCGCCCAGGGCGTGAAGGGTATCGGCGTCGGCATGTCCACGCTCATCCTGCCCCACAACTTCAACGAGCTCATCGATGCCTCCGTGCACATCCTCAAGGGCGAGGATTTCGAGATTTACCCCGACTTCCCGACCGGTGGCTCCATCGATGTGAGCCGCTACAACGACGGTGCACAGGGTGGCAAGATCCGCAACCGTGCCAAAATCAGCATTGTCGATAACAAGACTCTGGTGATCAACGAGATACCATACGGCACCACCACGGAGGATCTCATCTCTGAATCCACCAACTCCATCACCAAGGCCATCGACAGCGGCAAGCTGAAAATCAAGAAGATTGACGATAATACGGCGGCGCAGGCGGAAATCTACCTCCACCTGATGCCTGGCGTCTCTCCCGACCAGACCATTGACGCACTCTACGCCTTCACCGATTGCGAGATTACCTATTCCACCAATGCCTGCGTGATTTGGAATGGCAAGCCCGTCTTCACCAACGTCAAGGACATCCTGCGCATCAACACCGAGAACACCCTCAACCTGCTGCGCAGAGAGTTGCAAATCGAACTCGACGAGCTGCGCCAGCAATGGCACAAGGTCTCCTTGGAGAAGATCTTCTTCGAGAAGCGCATCTACAAGGAATTGGAGAAGGATGCCGAATCTTGGGACGCGCAAATCGACCGCATCGAGAGAGCCTTCGACCCCTACCGTCCGCTCTTCCGGCAGGAAATCACCCGCGACGACGTGCTCGCGCTCTGCGAGAAGCCCGTCCGCAAAATCTCCAAGTTCGACATCAAGGCCGCTATGGACAAGCTCGCCGAAATCGAGCTCAATATGGACGAAGTGCAGAACCATTTGGACCACCTCGTCGATTACGCCATCAACTACTTCCTGCAACTGAAGAAAAAGTACGGCGCTGACCACAAACGGCTCACCGAAATCAAGAGCTTCGACAACATCAACGCGGTCACCGTGGCCGTGGCCAACCAGAAACTGTACGTCAACAAGAAGGAGGGCTTCATCGGCACCAACCTCAAGAAAGACGACGATGTGGAGTTCGCCTGCCTCTGCTCCGATTTGGACGACATCATCGTCTTCCACGAGAACGGCGAGTGCTCCATCAGCAAGGTGACCGACAAGCACTTCGTGGGCAAGCACATCATCCATGCGGAGGTGTTCCGCCGCGGCGACGAGCGGCAGATCTACAACATGATCTACTCCGCGGGCGTGAACGGGCCTGTCTATGCGAAACGGTTCAACGTGGGCGGCGTCACCCGCGACAAGAAATACGATCTCGTGAAAGGCAACAAGAACGCCAAGGTCCTCTACTTCACCTCCAATCCCAACGGTGAGGCTGAGGTCGTGCGCGTGAAGCTCAAACCGAAACCCAAGCTCAAAAAGCGGGAGTTCGACTTCGACTTCGGCACGTTGGCCGTGAAGAACCGCGCCGCGTTGGGCAACATCGTCACCCGCTACCCAGTGGCGAGCATCACCCTCTCGCAGAAGGGCATCTCCACGCTCAGCGCCATCGATGTCTATTTCGAGTCCGCCGTGATGCGCCTGAATACCGACGGCCGCGGCGAATTGGTGGGCTCCTTCCACGAAGATGATAAGATTATCACCGTTTATAAATCGGGTAATTACAGAATCACCGGATACGAGACGTCCCTCCATTTCGAAGACGACCTCGACATCATCCGCAAGTGGAAACCGTCGATGATTATCACCGCCGTCTATCAGCTCAAGAAGGAGAAAAAATACTTCATCAAGCGTTTCCAACCCGATGTGTTGATGAAGAAGGTCGATTTCTATCCCACCGACGGCACTGCCAAGTTGGTGGCCTATTCCATTGACTACCTGCCGCAAATCGAAGTGGTGTATCATGCGAAGAAGTCCGACACGGAAGATACCAAAGAGGTGCTTTCCTGCGCCGAATATGTGGAGATGACCACGGCCCGCGCCAAGGGCAAACGTCTCAGCTTCAACGATATCAAGTCCGTGAAGTTCATTGAGCCGCTGCCATACGAGGAGCCCGAGGAGGAACCCGCAGAAGAGACTCTTCCCGACGACGTGGACCCCGTCACCTCTATGGATGACGAAATCGCCAAGGAGGTCTTTGACACCATCTCCACCGACAAATCGGACCTCTCGCCCGAAAATGATGCACCCGGAACACAATTAGGGTTGTTTGATGAAGAATGATTATTACAAACATCTTCCTTAAACAGTCCCGAAGGGACAACACGCACGCAGTGCAAGTAACCCCACACAAGCGCAGCGCAGTGTGGGGCATATCAAACGATCGCAGCGCAGTGTGGGGCATATCAAACGATCGCAGCGCAGTGTGGGGCCAACTAGGCATTATCCTCATCCTGCTATTTTTCTGCGCCGCCTGCCGTGAACGCGTCGAGCCGCCCACCCCTTACGAGATTCTGGTTCCGAAGGGTTTCCCGACGGTGTTGAATATCCCTGCCGACAATCCCATGACGGTGGAGGGTGTGGAGCTCGGGCGGTTGCTCTTCCACGACCCGCATCTCTGCGGCTATACGGGCGCCGCGCCTGATTCGCTGATGTCGTGCGCCACCTGCCATCGCCGCGAGTGCAACTACGACCTCGGCACCGACAACCTGCGCTTCCCCGACGGGAAACCGCGCGGCCGCACTACCGGGAAACCCACCATCCACAACGTCATGCCGCTTAGGAACCTCGTCTTCAACCACGAGGGCTATTTCTGGAACGGGCTGATTTCCAATGACAACCCGAATTCTAAGCAGCGCACTATCGAGGACATCGTGCTGATGGCCATCACAGCCGATGATGAGATGTGCGGCACAGAGGCGAGCGCTGTGGCCGCCATTAAAGCCGATGGTAAATACCCGCCACTGTTCAAGAAAGCTTTTGGTACAGAAGAGATTACGATGGACCGCATCCAGAAGGCCATCGCGCAGTATGTGCGCTCGCTCGTTTCCGGCGACACCAAATTCGACCGCTATCTGCGAGGTGAGGAGCAACTCACCCCACAGGAGCTGCACGGCTACGTCCTTTTCACCACCGAGGAGGGTGCCGACTGCTTCCACTGTCACGGCAGTGGCGGCAGCCCGATGTTCACCACCAACCTCTTCTACAACAACGGGTTGGATGCACAACCGACAGACGAACACGACCGTGCATCCGTTACGGGCGATCCGCGAGACCGTGGCGCCTATCGTGCCCCGTCACTGCGGAATGTCACTCGATCTGCGCCTTATATGCACGACGGCCGCTTCAAAACCTTGGATGAGGTGCTGGAGTTCTACAATTCCGGAGTGCAGAACGCCCCGACCATCAGTCCGTTGATGCACCACGTCAACGATGGCGGCGTCCGCCTCACTCCGAATGAAATCGCCGACCTTAAAGCCTTTTTAGAGACGTTGACGGAAGAATAGCAAGATGTTCTGATGTCGAAGAGGACAGATAAACGTATTCACGTCTATGGTCAGAGCACTCTTTCGAAATCCATCCGGCGTTTGAGGATGTCAACAGCCACGACACGCACGCGCACAGGGTCGCCGAACCGCAGGGAATGTCCGTGGTGCAGGCCCACGAGCGTGTAGTTTTCCTCGTCGATATAGTAGAAGTCATCGTCGAAAGCCCGCATCGGGATCATACCTTCGCAGTGCGACTCCTTCAGCTCGGCATAGACGCCCCATTTGGAGATGCCCGACACCACGGCGTCGAACTCCTGCCCGATCTTGTCGGAGAGGTACTCGGCCTGCTTGTACTTGATGGAGTTTCGCTCGGCCTCCATCGCCTGCCGCTCCATGTCGGAACAGTGCTTGCAGTAGTCCTCGTACTGCTCTTTGTTTACCGACGGCTGGTGCGCAAGATAGCGGTCCAAAAGCCGGTGCACCATCAAGTCTGGGTAGCGGCGGATGGGCGAGGTGAAGTGGGTGTAGTAGGGGAACGCCAAGCCGTAGTGGCCGATGTTGTCGGTGGTATAGACAGCCCGCGCCATGATGCGGATGGAGAGCTTGCTCAGCATGTCGTAATCGGGCTTGCCCTTTTCACCCTCTAACATCTTGTTCAGCGAGCTGCTGAAGGCCTTTGTCGAGGTGGTCTTCAGGTCGAAGCCCAGCTTCTTGACGAAATTCTTGAAGATGCCTAATTTATCCTCCAGCGGTTTGTCGTGGACACGATAGACGAAGACGTTCGCGGGCTGCGTGGCGGTGCGTTTCTTGCCGATCTTCTCGGCCACGCGCTTGTTGGCCAGCAGCATGAACTCCTCGATGAGCCAGTTGGCCTCTTTCTGCTCCTTGAGATAGACGCCGATGGGCTTGCCGTTCTCGTCCAGTTTGAACTTGACCTCTTCGGTTTCGAAGCTGATGGCGTTGTTGTCAAAGCGCTGCTTGCGCATCACCTGCGCGAGTTTGTGCAGCTGCAGGATGGCCTCGCTGAGGTCGCCCTCGCCGGTCTCGATGATATGCTGCGCCTCCTCGTAGTTGAAGCGGCGGTTGGAACGGATGACCGTATGACCGAACCACTCCTTGTGGACTTTGGCCTTGTCGTCGAGGTCGAAAACCGCGCTGTAACAGAGTTTGTCTTCGTCGGGACGCAGCGAGCAGAGGTTGTTGGAGAGCGCCTCGGGCAGCATCGGGATGGTGCGGTCCACGAGATAGACGGAGGTGCCTCGGTTGTAGGCTTCCGTGTCGATGCCGCTGCCGGGTTTGACGTAGTAGGAGACGTCGGCGATGTGGATACCCACGCGGTAGAGGCCGCTTTCGAGCACCTCGAAGGAGAGGGCGTCATCGAAGTCCTTGGCATCGGCGGGGTCGATGGTGAAGGTGGTCACGTCGCGGAAGTCGCGGCGACGCAGGATCTCCTTTTCGGGGATTTCCGTGGGGATGGCTTCGGCCTCCAACTCGACCGCCTTCGGGAAGGAGACGGGGAAGTCGCTTTCCGCCAAGATGGAGAGCATCTCCACGTCGTTGCTGCCGGGCTTGCCGAGCACGTTGACGACTTCGCCGATGGGGTTGCGGTGGCCGGATGCCCAGTCGAGGATGCGCACCACCACCTTGTCGCCGGTCTTGGCCTTGCGCAGGTTTTTGCCGGGGATGATGACATCGCGGCGCAGAATCGTGTTGTCGGGGGCGAAGAAGGCGACGCCGTTGCGGATCTGGATGCTTCCGACGAGCTGCCGCTTGCTGCGCTGCACGATTTCCACGACCTGGCCTTCAAGGCGTTTCCCTTTTCGGGCGGGGAAGAGGACCACCTTCACGAGGTCGCCGTTGAGGGCGTTGCCGAGATTGCCGTCGGCCACGAAGATGTCGTCGACGGTGGATTCGTCGGGCGTGTCGTCCTGCTTGCCCTGCGGGATGACGAAGGCCATGCCGCTGCGTTTCTGCTCCACGCGGCCGATGATGTAGTGCTTGCTGGTGGTCTTGGTGTCCTGGAACTTGCTGTTCAGCTTGTACTTGCCGCGGCCGGCCTTCAGCACGACCTTGGCGTTGATAAGTTTTTCGAGCTCGTTCATCACTTCCGCACGGCCCTTCTTGTCGAAGATCTTGATTTTGGCTGCTATCTGTTTGTGATTCAGCTTTTCTGTGCTGTTTGAAAGCACTTCTATGATTTGCTTGCTTAATTCTTTCATTTTTGTAAGGTTTAAGGTTTATGGTTTAAGGTTTAAGGGTTAAGGGTTAAGGTTTAGGGTTAATGGTTTAGGGTTAATGGTTTAGGGTTAATGGTTTAGGGTTTGGAGGGCGTCTTTTACCTCGTGGATGATTTGCAGGCATCGTTCACGACTCATCTTGGTGTTCATGCCGACGGTAATCATGTCTTCATCCGATGGCAATCCCTTGAAATTAACGGATGTGGCATGTTCTCCAAGTGTCTGGTTGTACGTCAGATCGTATGCCGGAGACAATTCCCAATGTCCGTCGCGGTATATGAAGCTGAAATTGCGGGCGTGGTCATCGTAGTTGTGGGCGTAATGGTTGAAAACCATCCTGCGGAATTGTTGCTCCACGGCCGCAGGCGATTGTGTGAGGTAACCTGTGAGCTGCAAGAGCGTGTAGTAATCCATTTTAGGTGGGGAGATGGGTTCGTTGAGCAGTCCGCTGGCCGTGGCCACATGCAGTCGTTTACCGTTTTCATCAATATCGAACCGTTTTGTGGCGAAATACTTCCCTTCCATCAATCGGAACACCGGAACGTCAATACCTGCCCGTTTCGCGACCTCATTGTAGCGGTATTCCATTTGCCCGATGTCCTGCGGGTCATAGATATGCCGGAATTTGACGAGCCAGTGCCCATCCGCGTCATGGTAAACACATTTTGGGCGGACACCCCCGGAATTGCCGCTGTTCATCAACAGCAGACCTGCGTTCTCGTCTTTTTTCTCCGAAAGCACCTCCAACGCCATAGTTTGCATCTCATCAAGCGTGACAGACGAATCCATTTCCATCAGCCTGTTTTCGGGGACATAGCACAGCGCCCCCATTCCGGAACTTCCTACAATACTCAGTCGTTGGATAGGTGTAAGATTTTGATAGTCAATCCCATTACGGCGCAAAACCTTGTGCAAGAGATAGTCGCCATAACCTCCTGGAAGACTGTCTTCGAAGATGCCGAAGTTACCGTTAAAGGGTCGGTAGTCTGCGGTGAAGAGTCCCGTTTTCAAGGGCAAATGTAACGGTGATATAGAAAAACCGTCGCGAAGCCATTCCCGGTCGTATTCGAACTGGCAACACGAATGGGCATCCATAGATAGTGTACCCACAATGCGTTCATGGTACATAACGTGTACATATTTCACATCCTTTATCATACGCCGCGTTTTCTGGTTTTGTTCTTGTTTATTTCCAGCAATTCCTCCATCGTGTCGTATTTAGGCTCGGCGAGGAGTTGCATCATTTCTTCGGAGTAGCCGAGGGCCTTTGCCAACCGGACGTAGGATTCCAACGAAATGGCATGTTTCAGTTCAAACCTCTGGATAGTGGAAGCAGGGACACCGCTCATTGTCGCCAAGCTCTTGGTGGATATTTTTTTCTCCAAACGACGGGCACGGAGATTCTCTGCCAACCGTTGCATGGTCTGCGACAAAGGGTACGGGTCATATAGATATTCGTTACGCATACAATACTATGTGTAAAAAGGTGTTTCGTTGTTTTACGCATCTTATATTATGCGTAAAATTTTCGGCAAAGATACAAAAAAATCTATTCAGCATTCCTGATTTTTCTGCCTTGCTTGTCGATGTGGTAAAAATGCTTGCCGTCCAAAGAAACAATGGCTTGACCATTCCGGAAAACGGATGCCTGCTCGTAAACCATCGGAATCACCATTTCGCCCAGCCTGTTGAGGTAACCGCTTTTCCCGTGAAGTTCAGCCAATGCCAGCCCTTCGTCAAAAGCCTCAATGTCATCGTATTTGGGTTCAATAATGTATTTCCCCTTTTTGTCTATGAGCCCCCACTTTCCGTTCTCTTTAACAGGAGCGTTCCCGTTGTGGAATGGATACGCGTCATCGTACACCGCTTTGATCACCAAGTTTTTATTCTTGTCAATGTATCCATACCTTCCTTCTATTTCGACTATCCCAAGTCCTTCTTCATCCAGAAAAACCCTTTTCCCGTCGTAATCAACTTCATCGGCGTATGAGATATCCTCATCTTCGGAAACCTCAGGGCATGGCCTTTTCCTTATCAACCTGAAAGAGAAGTACAGTATGTTGAGAAACAGTCCCATCAGAAGGGTCACGCCCCAAGTCCTGGGATGTGACAGCGGATTGGCCAAACGGTCGCCTATGTCATACAATAGCTGAAAAGGCGTGGTAAGGATGTCCCAGCTGTTCCACCGCAGATACCTGCCGATATAAATGCCGAAACTGCCGATGAAAAGCAACAGGACAGAAATGCCGACAACATATTTTTCTTTGAGGCGATTACTGAGCAAGTCCTCTATATCCCAAAGACTTAGGAAACCGAACAGAAGTCCCGTCCAGGCAAAAGAGAGAATAAGAACCAAGTCGAACCATACTGGCATGGCTGAAGTGAGACGAAGGTGAAACAAGTCCGTCAGGATGTACGGAGCATTCGGGAAAAAGAGTAGCCACGAGCAAAGCAAAACGACAAACATCCATTTAGAGCGGCGAAGTTTGGGTTGTATGACCATCAAACTGGAGAAAGCCCAAGGTACGAACGCCAGAAACAGATTCCAGTTCAGGAAAAGGAAGACGTTAGTGTCCGTATAGACAAACCGAAAGATGGATATGGCGAAACAGAAAAGGGAAAGCACTCCCATGAAGACGGTCTCATGAAGACGGTTGTATTCTAGTAGTCTCTTCAGTATCATGTTCTTAATCATAGTTTATGATGACCTCACTCATCAGTTCTAATACCTAATTACAAATTACTAATTACTAATTCTTCATCACTTTCCACCCTCCGTCCCCGTCCGCGACAATGAACCACGCCTCCAATTCCGGATGCTGCTTCACGATTTGCGCGGAACGTTCGTGGCCGAGCACCATGAAGGCGGTGGCGTAGGCGTCGGCGGTGGCGCAGTCGGGGGCGACGACCGTGACACTCAGCAAGTTGGTGCGTTCGGGCTGGCCGGTGCGCGGGTCGAGGATGTGGGTGTAGCGCACGCCGCCCTCCTCGAAGTAGTTGCGGTAGTTGCCGCTCGTGGCCACGGCCCGATGGTCGGGTAGGGGAAGGCTTTCGAAGCTCTCCCGCGCCCCGTCGGCTGTTTGGGTCGGTACCTGGATGCCCACTTTCCAGGGCTTGCCGTTCTTGTTGCCGCGGGCCGCCACCTCCCCGCCGATCTCGACGAGACAGTCCGCGAAGCCGTTTTCCACCAACCAGTCGGCCACCCGATCGACCGCATAGCCTTTCGCCACCGCGTTGAAGTTCAGCTGCACACGCGGGTCTTTCCGAAGGATGCTGTCCCCTTGGATGTCAACAAGTTGGAAACCGACGAACTCGCGAACCGCTGCGAGGGTGTCGTCACCAACCGTATGCCGCACGCCGTCCTTGCCGAACCCCCACAGTTGCACCAACGGCTGCACGGTGCAGTCGAACGCGCCGTCGGTGGCCGCACTCACCGTCTTGGAAAGCCGCAGCACATACAGGAAGTCTTCGTTCAGCTCGGCATCCTCGCCCTTGTTCCAGCGGTAGATGATGGAGGTGGTGTCGAAAATGGAGAACGTGTGCGACAGCTCCGACAGCAGCGAGTCGATTTGCGCGTGCGGTACTGGACGCTTGTCGTCAGGATTTGCGACGCAGGTGATGGAATAGGTGGTGCCGAATGCCTGTCCTTCGAAGTGCTTGACGGGTAAGCGGTTCCGATGGCATCCGCATAACAGGACGAGTAGGACGGCGATGGTGAATAAGCGGGTTTTCATATACAGGAAGGTTTTGCGCGGCAAAGATACACTTTTTGCGGGTGTTAGCGCATATTCGTAATTTGTGTACTTTTGCCGCCGTTATGTCCGATTCCAACGAATTGCACAAAGATTCAGATCCGGCTTCCTCCTCCGGCGAAGTCACCTCCTCGTTTGAGAACATCTCGGACGTGTTCACCGCGTATGCGGAAATCCCGTCGGGAGGGTTCAACCGTTTGTATAAGGCAAAACGCTACGGCAAATGGTTCGTGCTGAAGGGGCTGAAACCGGAATTTCAACGGAAGGCGGTCTATAACGAATTGCTGACCAAAGAGTTCGAGTTAGGGGTGCAGATGGACCATCCCAACATCGCGCACACGTTCAGCTTTGAGACCGACCCGGTCGCGGGGCCCTGCATCGTGATGGAGTATGTGGATGGCTGCACGCTCAAGGAGTTCCTCGCACAGAAGCCGTCGGCGGCCGTGCGGAGGAAGATTGCGAAGGAGGTCCTGTCGGCGATGTCCTATTTCCACGGCAAACAGATCATCCACCGCGACCTGAAGCCCGACAACATCTTGATTACCCACAACGGCCACAACGTGAAAATCATCGATTTCGGTTTGGCGGACACCGACTACCACGGCGTTTTCAAGCAGCCGGCGGGGTCGGACAAGTACGCGGCGCCCGAGCAGAAGAGCGGCGGCGTGGCGTTGGACTGCCGTGCCGACATCTACGCCTTCGGGGTCGTTTTGCGGCAGATTTTCCCGCATGCTTACCGGGGTGTTGCCCGCAAGTGCACGCAACCCGACCGCGGGAAACGGTTCGGCAATGCGGAGGAGATTCTGCAGCGGATGGGGCGCCGTCAACGACTGCTCCCGATGCTCATCATCCTGACCGCCGTGGCCTGCGTCGGAATAGCGGCGTGGGTGTTTTCGCCAAAAGCAGTGGAAAGACAGGTGGAAGGTCAATCTTTAGAGGTGGAGAACAGTCCGTTGGACGTGGAGTCTTCCGAAAGGGTAGCGGAAAGGGAGGCGATATCGCTTCGACAGCCATCCCAAGAGCGGACAAGTCCAGTGGAGATGCCTTCCAAAGAGGTGAGCGCCGTTTTGGAGAAGACGGATAACCAGCAAATTCCGGCGGAGGTGGCGAAGCAGGTGGAGCAGGCTGTAGATACGCTTTTCCGTTCGTTTTGGAATTGGAACCGAGCGGCAGAGGCGAACGGAATGTCGCCGGTTGACAAGCTGTCGGAGTATGTGCAGTCCGACTTTTTCAAGAACAATTACGAAATCCGGGAACGGCACCGCGAGGCCGTGGTAAACGACATCTTGCGGCGTTACCCGCAGTGCAAGCCCGTCCGCGAGACGTTGGTCACGTTCTACAATTCCTTGTTTGTGAAGAAGATGGTGACGGTGAACAACGTGGTGCAAGAGTGGCAGAAGGCCGCGCGCTAATCGCGGAGGCAGCGAACGGAGGCGCCATATTCATTATTATGGACACTGAGATTTATATGTTCATAGCTGCAAGATAGTTTAAAGACAAACGCATTATTGGTATTTAGGGTTGAAGTCCAAAAGTATCCGCATGAAGCATAATCATAGGTCCACGTTGTGTAATGTCCGGTTAAAAAGGCCGAAAAGCCAGTTGAGTTGAAGTTGATTACAGCATTGTTTGCTCCGCAGTGATAATAAGGGGAAAAGATGTTACACCACAAATTCGGAGTGATTAATGCCCAAATAATATTGTTGCTGTCGGAGCCGCATTGATACTGACTCATACTGTTCACATAAGTAATTAGCTGAACCCATTCCGCATGGCTTGGTATATGCCATCCATCGGGACATATACCCTGAACCCCACTGGGATTCGCACTACTTGAGCTGTCATTATACATTACTGCCGACCAGTTATAGAAGCACCCGTGAAGAGGCAACAAATCTCCATCGTCCACGGGAACCGCCCACCAACTAACAGGTGTCCCGTCAGAATAATGTCTGGTTCTCAGATTCTCTTTCATCCAACACTGCTGTCCAATCTGTACAGTATGGTAGGTATTGCCTTCGTAGTCTGTCACGACATCGGTCCCCGGACAGGTCTGTGCATCTATTAGGATTGTATTGCCAAATGGGGAAACAGGGTGAGTGGTAGTGAAACTCTTTTGGATGCTGTATGCAGTGCCCACGCTGTTCGTGGCGAATGCCCGGACATAGTATGTTGTGCCGGGGGTTAAACCCATCAAATTGGAGACATAGCCGTTGGTGCCGTTGCTATCTGTGGAGAAGTTATCGCTTATGGTGGGATTCGGTGTGGTACCCCAGCAAATACCAGAAGCAGTCACTACCGCCCCTCCCTTTGTTAACACCTGACTCCTGCAGATGGCTGATGTTGACGTTATATCTTCAACCATTTCAACGTTCACTACCGGAAGAATGGCGTTGTTCCCATCCACATTGGAATAGTCAAGAATGCATCGAACTGAGCAGTAGTCGTCCTGAGATGTAGAATTCAGCCCTTCATGGCCCTCAGTTTGGATTTCCCATACGCGTGCCAAGGTGTCATAAATTTGAATGATTTGGGTGGTGGACCATAATCGGAATGTAAAACCAGAAGAAGAATTAGCAGGTATTGCCGAGAATCCTGTGGCGTTGTTGTATATCGAATTGAAGGCTATACAACATGTCCTATCTGGTGTGGGCAGAAATAAACTCCAGCCGCAGGAAGAAGCCAATGCTTTGCCAATAGAGTTGCTATCCCCATTACAGTGATACCCACTTTTACTTTTCACATGATCGGTTAATTGAATGATTTCAGCTGCACTTGGCACGTGCCAGCCGGTGGGGCAAATGCCCTGAACCCCACTCGGGTTGGAATTGCTGCCATCCGCATCACGCATCATAGCAACCCATGTATAGACTTTGTAAGCATAGCTATTTCCGCATATCCCACTGAGGTAGTGGTTGGGATCTATGGGCGTCCCGTCCTCATAGTGCGTGGTGCGCATATCTTCCTTCATCCAGCACTGTTGACCGATTTCCACGGTGGGATAGACATTGCCGTCAAAGTCGTACACCGAGTCGATGCCACAGTAAAATGGTCCCGTGGCGGTGGATTGCAAGGTTGTAAAACTGCGCTCCTCGCCGTAGGCTGTGCCCACACTGTTGGTGGCGTATGCCCGAACATAATAGGTGGTATCGGAATGTAAGCCTGCAATATGGCTTGCAAAACTGCCAATGCCGGTGCCGTTAGTGGTATGCATATCATTTACGGTGGGATTCTGTGTCGTGCTCCAGCATACTCCCCGCGCGGTCACGGCACTGCCACCGTCAAAGGTTACGTTACCGCCGCAGTTGGCCCAGTGAACTCCCGTGTCCGTCACCATGAATGTGTGCACCTCCGGTAGATCCGACTGCGTGTCGAAGTAGAGTATGTCCCCGAAGGTGGTCCCCAACGCCGTCCTGGCATAGGCCCGGTAGTAGTAGCGGGTGCCCATCTGCAGGCCGCTGACCTCATAATGGAAACTTCCGCCGCCCGCGCCGTCCGTGTAGTCGGAGGCCCCGACCAACTGGGCGTTGTCGGTGATCAGGAAACCGCGGCTGAAAACAGGATACCCGGAGGTTTCCACTACCAAACCGTTCAGCTTGGCCTCCGTGGGCGTGATGTTGGTCGCGGCTTCGGTCGTCACGGTGGGCAGCGGCAAGTTGAACGGAAGCGTAATCAATTCCGAACCGTTTTGCATCTGAAGCACCGGATCACTGGTGAAATCCGTTCCCGCCAAATGGACGTCGCCCACATACATCATCCAGTCGCCCGGCGAAAACGGCATATCGGTGCTCCCTTTGTCATCGCCACCCGACTTTCCCGCCCAATGCGTGTCATCCTTGCCGAGATACTCCATCCGGCTCTGTCCGCCATTGCCCGTGTTGACCATCTTGATTTGGACGCTGCCGTCGCTCGTCCGGGCTTGTAGCAGGTAGGTCTGAGGCGACACCAACCACGCCCGAAACAGGTGGCTTCCCGGATCCAACGAACCGTGGTAGGTGGCGGCCTCTTTGCCGTTCAGGTCGCAGATTTCGAGCGTCACCGCAGATGCCTCGGGAAGGTGAAGGGCAAAGTCGGTCACCCCGTCAAAGGGATTCGGCGTGTTTTGGAACAGCCGCACGCCATCCCCGATCCAACCGCCATCCTCGATGCCGGTGGTTCCCATAATGAGGGTGGTGTCGGGGTAATAGAGCACCTCCTGCCAATGCTTGGTGACATTCTCCACGGTGACGGTGCTCAACGGCACGTGCTGGCCGTATTGGTCTTGTCCGGTGAATTGCAGGGTGACTGGATTTTGGGAGTGGCCTAACAATGAAATAATGACCAAAACGGTCAGACAGACAATCTTATTCAAGTCAAGCTGGACCATACAAATTTTCGCGAATAAAACGTGCAAAAATACAAATTTTCGCGAATAAACACGGCTCGTACACAAATTTTCGCGAAAATAGGGTCGGCGGTGCGGACTACGGAAGGCGTCCCATCGCCACTCTGAAACCGACGGAGACGCTGGCGGCATCGCCGTCGTAGGCATCCCGGCAGGTGGTGCGACAGTAGGTGGGCAGGTACGCCCATGCGCCGCCGCGCAGCACGAACTGGCTCCCGGAGTCGGCCAGCGGGTCGGTTTGCGGTACAGAAGGGTACGGCCCGTAGGTGTCGGAGCACAACTCCCACAGACTGCCGCTCATGTCATAGAAACCTAATTCGTTGGACAGTTTTCCGCCCACGGGATGCAGCACGCCGTTTGAATTTCCGATGTGCCAAGCCACCTCGTCCACTTGGTTGCTGCCGCTGAAACGGTAATGCAGCGAGTTGGAACCGCCCCGTGCGGCATACTCCCATTGCGCCTCGGTAGGCAGCCGGAAGGGAAGACGGGTCATCGCACTCAGCCTTCCCAAAAACCGCATTGCGTCGGTTCGCGACACGTTGTAGGCGGGGAAGTCGTCGCCTTTGCCGTATTGTTCCGACCAGTCCAAATCATCGCCCATGATCGCGCGCCACTCACGCTGGGTGACTTCGAACCTGCCGAGGTAGAAGTCGCTCAGGGTTACTTTATGCACGGGACTCTCGTTGTCGCGCGCCTCAGGGTCATAGTTGTCGCCCTGTGGCATGCCACTTTGCGCCCCCATCTGGAAAGTGCCGCCCTCCACGCGCACCAGATTCGCGACCAAGTTCCGCACCACGGTTTTCTGCTCCTCGCTGAGCGCCATCGTGTCCGACCAGTGGAGGAGGATCCCGTTGATGTCTTCCACTTTCGTGAAATCGTCATGCTCGTAGAGATAGTCCCCCTGCTCAAAAACAGGATCCTTTCCGCAAGAGACCATGGCTAATCCGACGACTGCAAAGAAAGCCACCACGATAACGTCTAACAATCTATTACGTTCAATGATAGTCATCATCATACAAATCACAAGTCACAAATCACAAGTCACAAATCACAAATCCCACCCCCATCCGTACGCCCCAAGCGCATCTCACGTCGTTGATCGGGTTCAGGTTGTACAACATTCCGGTGGCTTCGGCAGAGAAGACGAGGTGCCAGACATGGAACATCACGCCGAGCGAAGCGGTGGGACCGTAATAGTTCCGCTTCGGGTAATAATGCCAGCCCTGGTCGCTCTCGAAATTGAGAGTGCGGTAGCTGTATCCGGCACCGATATGGAGGGAGAACAGTTCAAGGGGGCGGACGACCAGCCCCAACTGGCTTTCGAGGTAGGTGGTCTTGGAAACGCCGGTGAGGACGTAATGCCCGTCCTCCTCGAAGGGTGAGAAAGCCCCTCTGTAGTTGAAGTTGGTCATCGCGCTGAGGTACCAACCGAAGCGTTTCACCGTGCCAATCTTGAACCCGAAGGACCATTGTGGCATGGAGATGTAGGCGGCATTGAGGGTGAAGAACGTGGTCAGTGGGTAGGTGTTGAGGAATGCCTTCCGTTTGGCCGCTCTTTCCTGTCGTTCGGCAGCCTTCTCGGCGGCGAGGAGGGCCCGGATAGAGACCTTAGTGGTGTCGTTGGCGGTTGTTTGGGAGGGTGGGGGAGTGCTCCCCGCCATCCTGAGGCTATCCTCCTTGCTCCACACAGATTCCTCATCATCATTGCCTAAGTCTAAGTAATCGTTATCAACCCCGCCGTCGTAATCCATGGCCAGTCGGAATCCCGTGGAAGCATCGTCGCCACCGAGGTAGAAGGAGGGGGTCACGTCCGGGAGGAAGCCCGACTGGACGGCGCACGTCCATTCCGATTCCGTGGGGAGGCGGTAGTGCATCTTCGTCTTTTGGTTGAGCCAGAAGATGAAAAGTTGCACCTCGTCGCGGGAGACATTGGTCACGGGCAGGTAGTCGTCGGCTTCTCCGTCCGGGTGGGTACCCATGACCTCGTTCCAGAGCCGCCGCGTGACCTTGTGCTTGGCGATGTAGAAGCCTTTGGCGGAATTAGCGCTCGTTTGTGCGGCTGAAGCGTCGGTCGTGGGCGTGCAGGACGGCACAAAGCGCATCTCGACGAGAGGGTTGCTGTTGGAGGTGATGTCGTTTTGGGAATAGAGAAGAGGTCTAAAGACAATAGACAAAAGGCACACTATCAACGTGATACAAAATGCCTGCCGTAATGCTGATAGGTGCTTTGCCATAAAGTCCGAAATGTTTTCCAAACCTGCTATCCTTCCACCAACCACGTCCCCACCGTCATCGTCTCCCGCTCGAAGGCCACGCCGACTTTGACGACCTTGCGGCCTTCGGTTTCGTAGGGCAGGGCGTAGTTCTTGCTGTTGATCTGGTCGAGGGCTTCCTGTGCCGTGCCATTCGCCTTCAGCTCGAAGACGTAGGTGGTGTCGGACATTTCCACCACGACGTCGGTGCGGCCGCCCGCGCACTTCACTTGGGTGCGTACATAGACGTTGAGCATCGAGAAGATAAGGTACAGCGACCGTTCGTAGAACCCTTCGTAGTTCTTCACCTCCGCCAACTTCTTTTGGAAGCCTTCCACGAAGGGCAGTCCGGCGAAGTAGGTCTTCATCTCCTTCATGGCGAGGTCTATGTCGTTCTTTTTCAAGGCCCGCCATAGTTTCAGGGCGAAGCCTGTCTGCACGTCAGCCCCTTCCAATCCGATATACGCAGGCAGGAGACCTTCGGTGAAACCGATGCGAACCTCTTGGTTGGGAATAGAGAGCGTGTAAAGCTGAGAGGAGCGGTCGTAGCCTTTTATGGTCAAGTAACCACTATGATAAAGCAGCGGGAGAGCGTTGGTCATAGCCTCCGTTGGTCTGTCGAACGCGCTGGCGGGCAGATCCATTCGGTCAAGCGTGGTGATGTCGGTGCGGTAGTGTTGCATCTGTCGGATGAGGAAGGTCGGGGTGGCACTCTCGAACCAGTAGTTGGCGATATCCCTCTGGTTGAAACATTTCAGCAGACTGAACGGGTTGTAAATGTCGGGAGACTTTTTGGCAAAGCGGTAACCGTCGTACTGTTTTTTCAGCTTGTCGTGCATCTCCTCTGTCGTGCATTCGTACTCTTCCGCCAGCATCGCGATGTCCGGGGCCATGTCGGTGACCAGTTCCTCTTCCGTGATGCCGCAGATGGCCGCATATTTAGAATCCATAGAGATGTTGGTGAGGTTGTTGATGGTGGAGAAGATGCTCGGCTGCGAGAATTTGGTGATGCCGGTGATGAAGCAGAAACGGATCAGCGCCTCGTTCGCCTTCAGCTGGATGAAGAACTCCTGCATCACGTTGCGGAACCCGTCCAACAATTCCGGAAGGTGAAGTTTGTCCAACAGCGGTGCGTCGTATTCGTCGATGATGACGGCCACCTGCTTGCCGGTTTGATTGTAGGCGCGATGGATGAGCCCGCTGAACATTTTTCCAGGAGAAGTCTCCATTTCGTCCTTCCCATATATCTCGCACAGAGGCCTCAAGATCCACATCAGGGTTTCTCGCAATGCCTCGATCGAACTTTCCGCTTTTGCTATGCTCAGGTCCACATGGATGACGGGGTGTTCTTCCCACTCCGTCTCCAGATCCATGATCTTGAGTCCTTCGAAAAGCTCTTTTTGTCCTTTGAAGTAGGAGTCCAGCGTGGTGGTGAGCAGGCTCTTGCCGAAACGGCGCGGCCGGCTGAGGAAGACGAATTTCGTGCGGGTCATCTCCCACATCAAGTCTGTTTTGTCAATGTAGATGTAGTTGCCCTTTCTGATTTCCGAAAAGGTCTGGATTCCCACGGGGTATTTGCGGACGCTGTTCATGACGGACGGTTTTATCGCGGCAAAGGTACAAATTTTTCGATTATGGGCTCGTGGGGCGAAAATGTCGGGCGGTATCAACCTCCCACATTGCAAGTTTGTCGCAAGCCCTTCGCAAGTAATAGCATCGCTCTTGCGCCCTGTCAGCGTCGTACCAGGCTCGTCAGTTCTTCGATAGTTCTTCGATACTTCTTCGATAGTTGTTCGATAGTTCTTCGTAATTTTACGGAGAACTATCGAACAACTATCGAAGAACTCACGAGGAACTCACGAGCCTGCGTGCTCTCTGATACGGCTCATATAGGGTGCAAGGGCTTGGGAAGGCCTGTCTGGTAGCAATAGTTGTTTTTTATTCTACAAGCAGTTTCAAAGCGTCGTCCGTATAACCCAACTCGTGGCCTAAGGTTTGGAGGTACAGTTTTTCGGCGGGATGGAGTGTGCCGTCCGCTTTCGCCAATTGTGCCATACCGGACAAGAGGGTCGTGGCGTTCATTAAAACATCTTGCGAAAAATTGCCATCTACAAGAGCCATGTTGAGAATCAGTTTGGCCTTTGCGATTTCGATCTGTTCTTGTTTCTCGAAGTCGATGATCTCGTTCAGGAAAAGGGCTTTTGCCGCTTTGGCGATCGCGTAGGTTGACATAGCGTCAACGGTTCCGCCTACGAAACCTCCCAATACGGGAATGGCTTTGTGGATATTGACAAGCCCTTTTTGTCCGAATTTGGTGAACAGACGAAAGCCCACCGCCTGATTGATCTTGGTCAACACGGCACCCGGTAATTTTTTCAAGGATGCGGTGGTGAACTAGACAGCGAATTGTACAGCGGTTTTTGATAACACATTGCCTGCCTGGGATCCGAGAAGGCACAGATACATTCCGGTCTTTTTCTCCTCGGTGTTCTCGTGGTATCCGCCTAATTCGGCAATCGCTCCGATCATACGAAGTTGGATGCCCATGACACCGGCGACATTTGCAGGCAAGGTGACGGCCATGGTGGGCAATCCTCCGAAACTGGTGACAAAGCCTGTCGTGGCGGAAGAGGTGATTTGCCAATTGACGAGATGGTTGATAGCGGTATTCACATTGCCATACTTGTCGAGGTATCTTTTTGCCATATCGCTGCTGGAACCCAACCCGGGAATGTTGCCGTTGGCTTTGTCAAACGCCCAGTCCAGCACTTCCAACATCTTCGAACCCTTTTCCTCCATTTCCTCTTCAGAGACATTCTCTTCCTCCGTTTTGTTCCGTTGTAAGAGCTCTTGCCCTTTTCCCTTTCCGGTTTGCGCTATATCAGAAAACTTGGCTGTGATTTTTGCCACACCTTCTTTAAGGTTCACGTTTTCTTTAACTTTATCTAAAAAAGCCATGGGGTTCATTGTCTCTTTTCTTGGCCTCGCGCTCGCGTTCCAGCTGCGCTCGCAGGTCTATGATTTTCTTTTTGTAATACCCTTTACTCAAAATTGTATGTGTTAAGGATTGGATGGTCAAAACTTCATTTTATGTACTTTTTCAACCATAGAAAGGGTGTTGTCAATAATGTCGTTGCTCTCCCCTAATATTTTTCCTAAAAAACCAAGTTCTGACATCACCTTGCAGTTACGTTCCTCTTCCGTCAAGAAAAGTTCATCGAAATCTTGATTGAAATGGTCGGTCTCAAAATATTCGTCGTATTTCCGTTTCTGTAAAAGGAAACCTCTTCCGGCTCTTTTTTTCGAGGCCAACAAGGATTCCCAACGCAGACGGAATTCTTCTGAACTCATTCCCAAAGCGACAGCCTTTTGGGTCAGATAATCCATATCCCGTTTGTCGATCTTCTCCTTCTGGAGCACAGCACGCACTATCGGGCGGAGAGGATCGTACTTTGGAGTGCGGCAAGCTTCTTTCCCAGTATTTGTGTCTTTCAAGGAAATCATACCAATTCAAGAATGGCGGCCACTGCGGCGGGAATGCAGAAGAATTGGAGGGCAAGACTCAAGGCGGTGAAGATGCGGTTGTCGAGTAGATCCACACTGCTTTTCACCCAGAACCAGCGGGGTGGAACCGTTTCGCTCCAGCCAGTAAAGCCGATGATCAGGCCAAGCAAAGCCGAGCCTGCACCTGCATAAAGCACCCAGTCCTCAATGTTGCCCATAGCGAAATAGCCCATAGCACAAAAAAAGACGATGGGCGAAAGGATATTCCAAATCCAAAGTATTACTATCATAACAACGTTTTTGGGGTAAGAAGGTGGGGCGTTGTGCCCCACCTTGTCTGTAAAATTATTTTCCTTCGGCAAAATCTAACAATTTCTTTCCGAGTTGCTGAACGGTCCAGTCCGGATCGAATTTGAATCCGGCCTTGGTGGCCAACTCTCTCAAGGCAGCCTTTACGGAGCCGCATTTTTCAACCATTTCCTTGCTCACTTCGATGGAGTTGTCTTCGTTTTGCCAAACCATGTGACCGGCAATCTTTTTGCCTCTTTTTTTGTCACCTTTTGTGATTTTTCCAGTTGCCATAATAATAAGTTTTTGATAAATTGTGCCTACTCTTTTTCAGATTTTCGGCTTCCTCTTTTTACTATTGTGAGTGATTTTTTTTTGAAGTCCTCTGCAATACTGTAACCAACTGTTATTTCAATGCGAATACTGCAATGATACCGATGATGACGATCGCAGCCAGCAAGATCCAGAGCCAGGTCATTGATTTTTTTATTTCCAAACGGTAGTTGCCACGCTTGCCGGCTCCTTTTTCCGTTTCACTGACTTCAAAATCAATGCCATACCGTTGTGCCAAATCCGTTATTTTCTGGAATTTGTCGGCGGGCCACATCGGATTGGTGAAAGCCACTTTCGTTCCGTTTTTCAGGGTCAGGAACATATCCATGTCCCCGACTTGTTTGGCGAGTTTTTCTTCAAACTCTCCTGACTTCTTCTTGCCAGAAATGTTGTTCACCGAGTCAATTTCGTTGCCGGTTTCATTTTTCGGGAACGCTTTCTGCAAATCGGCAAGTGTGGCGTTCGGGTGCATTTCAAGATAGGCCGCCACAATTCCCAAGGCCGTCCATTTCTGTGACTGGCCAAAAACTTTGATCTGTTTTGCCATAATAATCTTTTTTTCAGTTTTATAATCTTTTTTTCTTTTCACGCAGTTTTGCAAGGTCTTCTTTCAGCTGGGCTAAAATCTCCTTGTTTCTTTTCATTGTGTATTCAAGCCCTTCGTATGTCACGAACTTTTTGCCAACGGCCTTGTTGTATGCTTTTGCGTCGGCAATGCTTCTTTTCGCGGAATCGATTTCTGCTTTCAAATCCTCAATCTGCTTTTTTTTAGAAGCAATTTGCTTGTCGATGTCATCCTTTGATGAACGGAAAAATAAGAATCCCATAGTCGTTTCTTTTTATTTGAAGGTGTCCCTTTACTTTTTCAAATCAGCTCTCAACTGTTTCAGTTCTGCAATCCATTCGGGAGGCACCGTGTTGTTCTTGCTGATGTTGAGCGGATAGGCAAACTTATGTTGGGCAAGTTCCTCTGTTTCGCGGCATTCGGCCTGCTCTACAGTCTCGGTGTATTCCCATTCCCAGAAACAGCTGTCGATTAGCTTGTTGACGATTGCTTCGGCTGTCTTGTCATCCGCATCTGGGGCGATGATGGCCCGCAGTGTTCTCCGTAGCGTGGAACTCTTGAACGGACCGCGGATATGCCAGCGGATACGCCGACTCATGTCGTTGCTGATGCCGAAATACAACGCAAGATAAGGAGTTCCTTGAATAGAACGTTCTTGCAGTTTTTTGTCGTCGATCAAAGTACGATTCTTGAAATTAGCCAATAGTTTTTTTGCTTCAGATTTGGGAAACCACCAGCGATAGACGCCGGGGAGTTTTTCCACCTCTGTACAGCGGTTTAGAATCTGTTTCCGTATCAATGCTGCGGATTGTAGATTTTCCATAGTTTATCTGGGCAACTATTGGTTACGTTTATTTTCCGTTGATAAAGTCAATCAATTTGCTGCCTAACTGACGGACAGTCCACTCCTTGTCGTATTCGAAACCGATTTTACCAGCGATTTCGCGCAAAGCCTCTTTCTGCACGTCGTAGGTTCGGTAGGTCTCGATGCTCCCGCTTTCCAATACGCGGATGACGTAGTTGCCCACGAAAGCAAGTTTGCCATCGCCATACTCCTTGCAGAGCTTGCGCCCGAACTGGCGAACGTTCCATTCAGGATCATATTGGAACCCTTTCATGTCGGCAATCTCCCGAAGGGATGCTTTCACGTTGTCAAAAATGCGGTAAACCACGATGCTTCCGCTTTCTTCTTTTTGGATGATGTATTCACCCGAAATAGCTGATTTTGCTGCCATAACTTTATTTTTTAGTTGTTAATTGTTGGACAAAATAAAATATTCTCAATCGCTTGAGTGCGCCATCAGCTCGCTGTTGACAAAAAAAAGGCGCGGCTTGTCTTTGTCGTCAAAGAGGTTCTAGCAAAACCCAAGCAGAAAACAAAAAACAATCCACGCCTGTTGCAGACATGATCACTGTAATTGCTTTTCTGCTGTTGGTTAAAATTTGCTAGATTTCTTTGACAAACAAAAAGCGATTGCACGATAACTAAAGAACGTCAGTTTTCCGTGGAAAACATGCTGCAAAAATAAAAAAAAATCATACACAAGCGTGAATTGTGTTTTTTTTTCAAAGAACGCCGTGAAATCCGTTGCCAATGATTTCACGCCGCAAAAATAACAACTTGATGGATTGGTCGTTTGGTCCGAATTGGTCCGAATTAAGGGTGCTATCAGTCGAAAAGGTCGTCTAAGGTGACGCTGCATTTTTCGCGGAGGAGTTTCAGGGTGCCATTTTCCTCCGCGAACTGATTTTTTTTCGGTTCGTGGAGATTTTGGCGGGGAGTGCTCGCCGTCACTCCCGCTCCTGCCGAACCTCCGTCAACCCGCCTTTGTTGCCGACCACGAAGAGGGTGGGGGCGTTGTTGCCGTGCACGAAATTGTCGAGGTAGAGCGGCTCCCCGAGGATGAAGCAGGAACACGAAAAGGAATCGCCGGGCTTGAGCTTGGAGTTCTCGCTCTCCACCACCATGAAGCTCCCTTCGCCGAGATGGCGCAGCAGCACACGGCGGTCGGGCGACCAGGCGATGCGCACGAAACCCTCCTGCGGGATCTCGTCGGGATGCAGGACGCGGCCCAACACCGGGTTCGAGGATTCGCCCGCGCGGTCGTGGTTGGCCAGGAAATCGTCCCAATCGCGGAAACCCACGCAACGGGCGAGGACCGAGAGGGTGGAGTAGCGGGTGGTGTCGTAACCCTCCACATAGCCCCAGATGCGCTTGAGGGTGGTCACCCCCAAGGTCTCCTTGCAGCGCTCCTGGATCACGCCGGTGAGGAACTGGAAGTCGGCGGGAGTCTTCATCTTGCGCGACACGGACTCCTCCACCATTTCGCGGAGTTGCAGGATTTCGGTTTCGTTGGGCTTCATACAGGATTTTTTAGACGCGCAAAATTATAAAATTCAAACGACGGGAGACGGTCCGAATTGGTCCGAACAATGACGCCGCTTCCCTTCACCTTCCTTGGAACCGTTCCGCGCGGCAAAGATACTATTTTTAAAGGTGAGATTTTTTTTCCGAAAAAAATGTAACCTTTTTGATTTTTTGCATCTGTATAGTGAATGGTGAATTGTGATTAGTGAATTGTGAATGGTGAATTGTGATTAGTGAATTGTGAATGGTGAATTGTGATTAGTGCAATATTTTTGATGTGGTTTCGTTTAGTAGAATAGATATGAAGCGTTTTATAATTCGTAAGATGATGAAAAAGAGTTTATTCCTGTTATTGTTGTGTGTGCCGTTCGGGATGGGGCTGTTTGCGCAAGGGGACGGCTCCGACTGGCGCCAGACGTTCAACCGGCACGAGTTCTCGCTCGCGGTTGGCGACCCGACGATGGCGAACAGAACCCGTATGGAGAAATTTTCCGGCAACACTATGACCTCCTGGTTGGACATTCCTACCTACACCGATGTCTATACTTCGGCGCCCATCACGCTGGGTTACCGTTTCCGGCTTCTGAAGTGGCTGTGGCTCGGCGGCGACATCACCTATTGCGGCTTCTTCGGCACCTCCCGCAACATCTATACGGAGGAACCGGTCTATAAGTATCGCGAAAATTCGGTGAGCATCATGCCCTCCATCCGCTTTTCCTACCTCAACCGCGAGCACGTCACCCTCTACAGCGGTTTCACGTCGGGCTTGCGGATCGGTGTGGCGGAAGCCTACAACGAGAAGGACGTTTTTGTCCGGCTGCCCTTCCAGGTGACCCTCTTCGGCGTTTCCGCCGGCAGTCAGAGCTGGTTCGGCTTTGCGGAACTCGGGGTCGGCTTCCAAGGATTCGCCAAGGCCGGCTTCGGTTACCGTTTCAACGGAAAGAAAAGACAATAACCTTAAAATCATGACAGTATGAAAAAGATATCCTTGATATTAAGCATAGCTATCTTGTTGACGGCCCTCCTGAACAGTTGCAAGGTGGAGGACAATTCCGTCAAGCAGTTGAATGAGAACGGCATGGTGCTCACGAGCTACTGGCAGGCGGCCACCTATCAGGCGCTGATGTCCACCCCGAATACAGCGCTCCATCTCAACGCCTGGCTTTCGGCACCGGAGGAGGAACGTCCTGCAATCGAAGACAAGTACTTCACCTACAGTAAACTGCGCCCCATTTCCGACCAAGAATGGGAGATCGTTTTCAATGGGCGCACCCTTTGTCGCATCCAGACGGGCGGAACCTTGCTCTCGGCCCCTAACGCCGAATGGACGGTGGTGGATTATGACCAATCCGGACTGGTTCGGGATATGCTTCCGTTCGGAAAGGACTCCGTGAGGATAACGTTACGACACATCGGGAACAAGTGGAGCGTGGAGACCGATGGTCAGGAGGGGATGGCTTCCAGCGCCGACTATATCCCCTACTATCATCTCACCATCGAGCCCGAGTCTGGGGAGATTCCCACCGATTTGAACGATTGCCGCTGTCTTGTCGAGGGGTCAGGACGCTATGCGTTCCGCACGTACCGGTATGTGGACAATGCCCAAAATCCCGCGGAGATTCACAATTACATCAACTTTGACTTGAGCGGGGCTGCCACGGACAATCTGTACCATTGGGCGGACGGCCTTCTGGTTATGCGGGTTTATGCGGACGTGAATGCATACGAAGCAGGTGCTACCAACCGAGAGCAGTACGATGATTTGATTATTCGTGACCGGCTTTCCCTTCGTAGCGGGAGCCAGTACGCCGAGATCACCATGCACGACGTGACGGAGACCTGGCCGGTGGGGCGCTTGGAAGAATTTGACCATTGGCAGTGCGGGAATTTCTTTGCTGCCTTGTTTGAACTGTTCTAACCCGACTGCCGTTTTTTTGTAGTTCGGTTATCCCATAGTAATTCGGTTATCCCATAAAAAAAAGGAACCATCCGTTTGGGTGGCTCCTTTTCTATGATCGATGTTCTGGGTTTATTTCGCGTTTCGTGCCCGGATGATGCCGCCGGTTTTGGCTTTGCCGACGCGGATCATGTCGAGGATCGGGCGGTTGGAGGGGCAGATGAAGGCGCAGGAGCCGCACTCGATGCAGTTCATGATGCCGTACTTCTCGGTGTCGTCCCAGCGTTTCAGTTCGGTGAAAGTCTGGAGCATGTAGGGCTCGAGTCCCATGGGGCAGACGCTGACGCACTTGCCGCAGTGCAGGCAGGGGTGCACCTCGCCGCGCGTACTCTCCTCTTCGTTCATGAACAAGAGGCTGGACATGCCCTTGGCGGTGTAGGCGCCCAGGTTGGCGATGGCCTTGCCCATCATCGGGCCGCCGGAGATAATCTTGCCGGTGTCTTCGGGGATGCCCACCGACTGCAGCACGCTCAGGATCGGGGTGCCGATGCGCAGGCGGTAGTTCTTGCATTGGTCGGGACGCAGCGAGCGGCCGGAGACCGTGGTGTAGGTCTGCACGATCGGTTTGTTCTTCTGCACGGCCAAGTAGATGGTGTACATCGTGGTGATGTTGTTGACGATGCATCCCACGGAGATGGGCAGGGCGCCGTTGGGCACGCTCCGGCCGGTGATGGCTTTGATGAGCTGTTTCTCAGCACCTTGCGGGTATTTGATGTTCAGCGGCTGCACCTCGATGTTGGGGTAGCGCTTGGCGGTCTCCATCAGTTTGGCGATGGCGCGGGGCTTGTTTTCCTCGATACCGATGATGGCTTTCGGGGCGCCGGACGCGATGAGGGCAATCTCGATGCCGATCATGCACTGTTCGCAACGCTCCAGGATGACGCGGTTGTCGGTGGAGATGTAGGGCTCGCACTCGGCGGCGTTGACAATCAGGTATTCGCACTTCTGCTCCGGCTTCAACATATATTTGATATGGGTCGGGAAGCAGGCGCCGCCGAGACCCACGATGCCGCGGTCTTTCATGCGCTCGATGATCTCCTCTTTGGTCTTCAGCTTGATGTCGTGGACGATGTCCAATGAGGTGTCGATGCTCTCGTCCCATTCGTCGCCTTCGCGTTTGATGACCACGGCCGGTTTCTTATAGCCGGTGATGTCGGCCACCTGGTCGATTTTGACGACGGTGCCGGAGATGGGGGCGTGGATGTTGGCGCAGACGAAGGACTCGGCCTTGCCGATGAGCTGTCCCACCTTCACCTTGTCGCCCTTTTGGACGATGGGGGTGGCGGGGGAGCCGAGGTGCTGGGTCATATAGACGACGGCCTCGTCGGGCAGCGGGAAGGTCTCCACGGGTGCCGAGTGGGCGAACTTGTTGGCTTCGGGGTGCACACCGCCCATGTGGAACGTCTTGCGGCTCAGCTTTTTGATTTCCCTTGCGCTCTCTTTGATGTTGTCCTCTATTCTTTGTTCGATGGATGCGACTGTATTTTCCATTTACTTTGACTTTTGACTTTGACTGTTTCCCCGGCCCTGCGGCTGTGCCGTGTGCCGGGCTACCGAGCTTTTGCCCCTGCCGGGGCTGCTCAATGAATATTTTTATTTACGCTTGGGCGGGCTCAGCCACGGCTTCGGGTTGCGGTTCGGTTTTCGGGGCCTCTTTCTTGGGCGGGAAGCCGACGGTGAGGATGGCGCCGGAGGGGCACTCGTCGACGCACTTGCGGCAGGCCTTGCACTTGTGGTAGTCGATGTAGGCGAGGTTGTTCTCGACGGTGATGGCCTCGAAGGGGCACACTTTGGCGCACTTGCCGCAGCCGATGCAGGCTGACGAGCAGTTCTTCTTGGCCACAGCGCCTTTCTCCTTGTTATTGCAGGCCACATAGACGCGGCGGTGGTTCTTGCCTTTGTCGCGGATTTCGAGCACTTTGCGCGGGCAGGCGTTGGCGCAGGCTTTGCAACCGACGCAGAGCTCCTCGATGACCTCGGGCAGGTGTGTCTCGGGGTTGAGGTGTATGGCGTCGAACTGGCAGGCCGCCACGCAGTCGCCGCAGCCGAGGCAGCCGTAGGGGCAGGCCTTCTCGCCGGCGAACAGGGTGTTGGCGAAGGCGCAGGTGAGCGCGGAGTCGTAGAACGACTTCATAGGCGCATGCTCGCAGGTGCCGTTGCAGCGCACCGTGGAGACCTGCGGCTCATGCAGCACCGCGTTCAAGTGCATGATTTCAGCGATTTTGTTCGTGTCGCTGCCGGGGCAGTAGGCCACGTTCAGGTCATTGTTCTTGACGATGGCCTCCGCCATGGCGCGGCATCCAGCGAAACCGCAGCCGCCACAGTTGGCGTTGGGCAGGCACGCCTGCACCAGGTCGATGCGCGGGTCTTCCTCCACGTGGAAGAACTTCGACACGAAATAGAGAATTACAGCGGCGATAAGACCTGTAAGTCCCACTGTTAGAGCCGCATACAAAATTGTTGTTGTTGCCATAATCTCGTCAGATTTAAGGGCGCAAATATACAAATTTTATAAACTACTACACTAACTCGCGCACCCATCTTTCCGCGTCTCCGGGAAGGAGGCTGACGGGCGGGATTTCTATCATCGTGTAGGCCCCGAAGCGCTGCTGGTCGCGCAGGCGTACGGCCGCGCGGGCACAGGCGGCCAGGACCTGTCCGGTGAGTGCGGGGTTGTTGATGCTCATGTTGAACTCGAAGCGCTGGTTGTGGGTGCTGCCGCTCACGCCGTGCCGTTCCAGATGCACACCGTGGGCCACGTTGTTGAGGGCGTCCACGGAGGGGACCGCCACCACGTGCGTCTCGTCATGGGCGAAGTAGTCGTCGGCGAGCAGAAGCCGTTCCACCTCGTGGAAGTCCGCGCCCTCCTCCAACTCGATATAGACCATCCGGCGGTGTATGCCGGTGCCCAAGGGAATGGTCATGGAGAGGGCGTTTTTCACGCCGGGGATGGCCTTGGCTGCGACGGTGTGCCCCATGCTTCTGCCGGGGCCGAAGTTGGTGTAGGTGAGTCCTTTGGGGGCGATGGCGGTGAGCAGGGCGCGCACCACGGAGTCGGAGCCTGGATCCCAGCCGGCGGCGATGATGCTCACCGTCCCGTGGGCCGTCGCCACAGGTGTCAGCCGGGCGCGCAGGTCGCCGATCTGCCCGTGGATGTCGAAACTGTCAACGGTGCAGATGCCGCGTTGGAGCAGTCTCTCCGCGTAGGCGGGTACCTCGCGGGTGGGCGTGCACAACGCCGCCACGTCCGCGTCGATGTTGTCCAGATTGTCGTTGTGATGGAAGATTCCGGCCAACTGCAGGTCCTCGGCGGCCAACACCGCCTGTTCCACGGCCTGACCGATGTTGCCGTAGCCGATAATTGCGATTCTCGTTTGCATAGTGATTCTAATTTTTAAAGGCGCAAAAATAGAAAAAATCGGTTTTCGTCGGCAAGTGTCGGCACCGAAAAAATCGTATCTTTGCCGCCCCAAATAAATAAAGGTATGAAAATCCTGTCGAACATCATCCTCGTTACTGCCGCCGCGATGCTTCTCGCGGCCTGCACCCACACGGAAACCACCCAATACCCCAGCGGCCGTGTCCAGTCCGTCATCCAATACAAAGGGAAAAAGGAGCACGGCAAGACTATCTATTACTATGACAACCCCAATATCGTGGAAATGGAGGTGGAGATGCGCAACGGCAAGCGTAACGGCGAGTTCCACCGCTACTACAGGAACGGTGCCTTGGACACCTACTGCGTCTATGTGAACGATTCCATCGAGGGGCTGGAGGTGATGTACACGGCTAACGGTTGTAAAAGTCAGGAATACACCTATTTGCATGGAAAGAAAAACGGTCCGCACAAAGCCTACCACCTCGACGGTAGCCTCAAAATCGAGGGTGGCTTCAAGGACGATCTTTTCGACGGCGATTGGAACTACTACGACGAGCGTGGAGTGCCTGTGGGGAACGGTGAGTTCCATAATGGCGACGGCGAAGTGACGTTCTACGACAAAAACGGCCGCCCCGAGCGTACCACCCACTACAAACACAACCAGAAGGACGGTGCGGAGCTCTATTACACCCCCTCCGGCGCGGTGTGGCGCGAAATCACCTTCAAGGAAGACCGCATCATCGCCGACAAAACCGACTCCACCCTGCTGAAGTAATCCATGCGGAGAACATTCGCCATAGTGGTCTTGGTCATGCTGTGTCTTGGCCAAATGCGCGGGCAGGGGGAACGGCGCATCCTTTACCGTGCCGATATGGGCTACTACGACGAGGATGCCTACCCCGGCGCACAACGCCTCATCGGCAATGTCAAGTTCAAGCAGGACAATGTGATAGGCTACTGCGACAGTGCCTACCTCTATGAGGCGGACAACTACATCGTCGCATACGGCAACCCCGTCCGATTCGTCATCAGCGATTCCATCCACCTGCACGGTCACCGCGCCACCTATAATGGCGACCTCCGGCAGGCTGTGCTCGCCGGAAAGGTGCGGCTCGAGAACGGGAAGTCCTACCTTCTGACCGACAGCCTCTTCTACGACCTCAACATCGACTGCGGCTACTACCTCACCGGCGGCGAGATCTACAACGGTGAAGACACGCTCACCAGCCTCATCGGCCGATACTACACCAACAGCGACGATGCCTACCTCCACGATTCCGTCCTTTTGCGCAGCAGCACTTATCGGATGGACTGTGACTCACTGCGTTACAACGCCAGCAGCAAGATAGCCTACTTCATCTCACCCACGCACCTCGTCAATGAGGAGAACACGATTTTCACCGACCGCGGCCTGTACAATACCGAGACCGATATCTCCATCCTCTATGGCAATGTCCAGCTTTTAGGGGAGAAACAGCAGCTTTTCGCCGACAGCATCTATTACGACCAGCAGTTGCGGTTCGGTCGGGCTTGGAACCACGCCCGCTTCATCGACACGGCCAACAACCTCATAGTCGCCGGTAACTATCTCGAGCATCACGAGAAGGGCGGCACCTCCATTGCCACGGACAGCAACCTTCTGATCTATATCGACGATAACTACGACACGCTCTTCCTGCACTGCGACACGTTGTTTGTGGATTTCGACACTGCCTCCAATCCTACGCTCCTGCGTGCCTTCTTCCATACCAAATTCCAGCATAAAGATCTTCAAGGCGCTTGTGATTCCATGGTTTACAATGTCGAAGATTCGCTGTTGGTGATGTATTACAATCCGGTGTTTTGGTCTGACAACTACCAGCTTTCCGGCGATACGGTGCGGTTCACCATGCTCGACTCCGTCCACTCCACCATCGAACTCTGCAAGTCGGGGTTCATCGTGGGCGGTCTGTTCGAAGACACGGAGTTCAACCAAATCAAGGGCTTGAACATTGTTGGCCATTTGGAGCATAAGAACCTGCAACGTGTTGACATTGTGGGGAATGCGGAATGTGTCTATTATATCCAAGAGGAGGACAGTTCGTTGGTGGGCGTCAACACGTCCATTACGAGCGAGATGCGCATCTTCCTCGACAGCAACCATATACGGCAGATACGCTACTATGACGCACCGAACGGGTATGTCCATCCTGACGAGAAGATGGAGGAAAAAGACCGCAAGTTGCAAGGTTTCCGCTGGTTGGACATCTATCGTCCGCGAAAACCCGAGGATCTCTTTGTGATGCCGGTGCCGAGAATGTAGAATCCTGAATAGCAGCCTTTCCCATGAATGAGCATATCCAACTGATTCTGCGCTCCCTGCCCGAGAAACCGGGAGTCTATCGTTTCTACGATGACAAGGGGGTGGTCATCTATGTCGGCAAGGCCAAGCGGCTGAAACGGCGGGTGTCGTCCTATTTCAACAAGGACCACGATTCGGCGAAGGTGCGGATGCTGGTGACCAAAATTCGGGACATCGAGACGGTGGTGGTCGATAGTGAGTGGGATGCTCTGCTCTTGGAGAACAGCATGATCAAGCAGTTCAAGCCAAAGTACAACATCCTGCTGAAAGACGACAAGACCTACCCGTGGATTGCGGTCACGAGGGAGACGTACCCGCGGATTTTCCCGACGCGCCGCCCCGATTCGGCCACGATGCAGCTTTTCGGACCCTACTCGTCGGTGAAGCAGATGAACGTGCTGTTGGACCTGATCCACGACATGTTCCCGTTACGCAACTGCAAGATACTTCGGAACAACGACCGTCCCTGTATGCAGTACCAGATCAAGAAGTGTGCCGCCCCGTGCTGCGGGCTTATCACGGCGGAGGAGTATCAGGCGAATATTGCGAAAGCGGTGCAGATTATCAAAGGAAACCGCAAGGAGGTAATTCGGGAGCTGCGCGACGAGATGATGCGCTACGCCGACGAATGGAAGTTCGAGCAGGCTGGCGAGGTGAAGCGGAAGATTGAGGCCTTGGAGAACTTCATCGGGAAGTCGGTGGTCGTGAACCCGTCGCTTACGGATATGGATGTGTTCGGAATGGAGGAGGATGCGGATAACAACTGCTTCTACGTCAGCTTCTTGCGGGTTGTTGACGGTGCGGTGGTGCAGGCGCACACCTTAGAGGTCGGCAACCGGATGGAGACGACTCGCGAGGACGCGCTGTGGGCCGGCATCCTCGAAATCCGCGACCGTGTAGGAGGTCTCTCCTCCACATTGTTGGTGCCCTTCACCCCCGAGATCGTCCCCGAGGAGTGGAATCTGCAGGTTCCCCAGCGCGGCGACAAGCGCAAGCTGCTGGAACTGGCCCTCCATAACGCCCACTTCTATATGCTTGAGAAACGGAAGCGGCAGGACCTCGCCGATCCCGACCGTCGCCATATACGCGTGCTGCAGTCGTTGCAGGAGGCTTTGGGGATGAAGACGTTGCCGCGCCGCATCGAGTGTTTCGACAACTCCAACACCCAGGGCGAGGAACCTGTGGCTGCCATGAGTTGCTTTATCGACGGCAAGCCTGCGAAGAGCGAATACCGACACTTTCTCATCAAGACGGTGGTCGGTGCCAACGACTTCGCCTCCATGGAGGAGATTATCTACCGTCGCTACCACCGGCTGTTGGAGGAGAACAAGCCGTTGCCCGACTTGGTGGTCATCGACGGCGGCAAGGGGCAGCTGACCTCTGCATGGAACGCCTTGAAGGCGTTGCACATCGAGGACCGTTTCATGATGGTGGGCATCGCCGAGCGGTTGGAGGACATCTACAAGGTCGGCGACCAGTATCCGATCTATATGGACAAGCGTTCGGAGGCGCAGAAGCTGTTGCAGCACGTCCGTGACGAGGTGCACCGTTTCGGCATCACCCACCACCGCAAGCGTCGCGCCAAAACGAGCATCGCCTCTGTGTTGGATGACGCTCCGGGTATCGGAAAGGTGTTGAAGACCAAGCTGTTGCGGGAGTTCAAGAGTGTCGCGAAAATCAAAGCCGCCACCGAGCCCGAATTGGCCGCCGTCATCGGTCCGAAGAAGGCTGCCGATTTAAAGGCATATCTCAACCAAAAATAGCCGAAGTTTAGGTTTTGGTAAAAAAAAACTGTGTTTTCTGCAGAATTTTTTTTCTCATATAAAAAAAAATGTATTTTTGCAGATTGATTAGGTATGTTGAGTAAATTTGTATTATGCTGATAATTAGCGTTTAACGAGATTGAAGGGTTGGAAAGGAATGTCAAAAATAGTACGTATATAAATATTTATAACAATAAAAAACAGTTAGTATGAAAAAAGTAACTACGCTTTTGAGAGGATTTTTCCTCCTCGTTTGCTGCCTCGCGATAGCGAGTTTGGCAACGGCCCAGACCAACTGGGGCGGATGGTGCTATCGCGATTACAGCAGCAATGGCACGTTCACGGTGCCGGCCAACTGCACCCAACTCTACATTGAGGCTATCGGTGCCGGCGGCGGCGGCGGTAACGCTGACAAACCGTCAACCAGCCTTCAAACCCGCACCGGTACTGGCGGTGGCGGCGGCGCGTATGCCCGTAAGCACGTCACAAACCCGTCTGGCAATTACACCATCACGATTGGTGTCGGTGGTGGTCCTGCTGCGGCAGGTGGTGCGACCACGGTGACGGGCACAGGCTGTAATATCACTGCCGGCGGCGGCCAGCCGGGCGCCAGTAACATCCACGGAACCCACACTACTGGAACTGGCGGAAACGGAGGCATGGCCTCTGGTGGTGATGCGAACTATTCGGGTGGACAAGGTGGTAAAGTTTGCGACAACAGAGATAGTGAGGCAGGAAGTCTTCATGACAGAGTTGGTTCTGGTGCCGGTGGCGGTGCCGCCGGTGGAAACGGTAACGGTGGCTATCAAGATCAGCCGCAAGGATCTGGCGGTTTATTCGGTTCACACCCCGACGCTATAGGCACTAGTGGTGCTGGCGGCGGCGGGACAGCCCATGCGTTGTCTATCAACTACTCCACCACCTCAACTTGGTACAAAGGCGGTAATGGTGGTCAGGGATTATATGGAGGATCCGGCTGGGGAGAGGGTAGCACTGGCTCCTGGCCTGGTGGTGGCGGTGGCGGTGCTCGTACCCATGGAGGTCTTATCTTTACTGGAGATTCTTTTGTTGGAGGTCGCGGAGCCAACGGCTTCGTCCGCGTATGGTTCTACACCGAGAAAAGCGAGCCGCTTACGGTCAGCATTGAGAACCAATCCACGACCTGCCCCTATACACTGAAAGCGACAACTTCCAACTACCTCTTCACCAACACGCTCCAATGGAACACGGGAGCAACTGGCTCAACTCTCGCCAATCTGAGCCCGTCCAGCAATACCACTTACTCAGCGACGGTGACGGACAAGCACAACTACGCTTCACACACCTGCCAAATCACCAGCACTGCAAGCATTGAGGTGAACAAGTGTCAGGATTGCGGCGTCACCATCGCTTCGGCCACGGCTTCACCCAGCAAGATTTGCGAGGGCGGATCCTCTACGCTGTCCGCCACGCTGGAGTCCGTTGACGCCAGCACCAATACCACCTATGCATGGTCTGTTGACGGTTCCAATGTCGGCACAGGTACTTCTTTATCTTATCAGGTTACACCTACCAGTACTACCACATACGACATTAAGGTGACGGTTACCAAGGGTGGTTGCACAGCAACCGACGAGCGTACAGTCACAGTGACGGTGAACAGCAAGGTTACTCCGACCTTCGCCTCCTTGTTCAATGACGGATATTGTGCAAGCACTCTCCCGGCAGTTTCCGACCTCCCGACCACTTCCGACAATAACATCACGGGAACTTGGGCGTACAGTACTTCCGATTCCACGTACACGTTTACGCCCGGTTCGGATCAGTGTGCTAACAATTTTACCAAAAAGGTCACGATTTCCGACGTCCCGACCCCGGGTACCATTGAGCCCGACATCGTGGTTTGTGACAATCAAACGATCTACACCTTCAACAATGCGACATCCGCCGCGGGCGGCATCAACGGTTCCTACGCCTGGCAGGTGAGCCTCGATCAGAACACCTGGGCGCCTATTCCCAATGCCAACAGCGCTCAATACGCTCCCATGACGGATCTGACCGCCATGGCCACTCTGTTGGATGCCAGTGCCACGGGTACATTCTATTTCCGCAGAGCTTGGACAAACGGTTGCGGGGACGTCTATTCCAACGTCCTCTCGTTAGACAACCCGGGCACGCTTACCCCGGGCTCCCTCACTGCGGATGGCGATCAGACTGGCGCATACTGCGCGGATGTGGCCGTCACAGCTACTCTGACTGCCCACCCGAGTGCCGCCGGACTCCCGAATGCGACATTCAGCGTCAAGTGGCAGAAGAAAGATTCGAATGGCGATTGGGTGGACATCCCCGATGCCGTAGGCTACAACTATTTGGTCTCCCTTGATCCGGGGCAGGAAGGCAGCTATCGCTATATGGCCAAGTACTCCAGCTGCGATTGGATGACCTCCAACAACACGTATGACATCACGGTCAAGGAACTTCCGGACGTGAAAATCAATAACGAGCTCCAAGCTGCCGTTTCGCTGTGCGCAGGCGGCTCGGTTGAAGTGACCGCTACTGGTGCCGATACTTACTTGTGGAGCAATGGCGGCACTACGGCTACCGTCACCTTCACCGCTCCCGAAACTTACACCGTCGTGGGCACACTCAATGGCTGCGAAAACGAAGCTACCGTGACCGTCACGGAGAAAGCGCTTCCGACTGTGAAAATCAACGGTGAGAGCGCTTACACCCTTGAGAAGTGTGCAGGTGCCACCGTTGAGCTTACCGCCACTGGCGCCGTCGACTACACCTGGTCCCCGGCTGATGGCCTGACCATTACCGATGCGGAGCACGGCTCCACGGCCACCCTCACGGGCACCGGCAACTACACGGTCACTGGCGTCGATGCGAACGGTTGCTCGAACACGGCCACCGCGGCCATCACGGAAAGTGCGCTTCCCGTGGTCAATAGCATCACAGCTCCCACGGACCTTTGTCCGGGCAAGACCTCATACGAACTGCAAGCGGACATCACCTCCAGCGCAGCCATCGACACCTACACGTGGGGCGGAAACGCCACGGGCAACACTGCCACGGGTACCGTCACCGCCACGCTGCCCAACTGCGGACAGACTTACAACTACTCCCTCAAGGTGAAGGATGTAAAGGGCTGTGAAAGCGCCGTTAAGACCGGCAGCTTCACCACCACCACGCCCACGATGACAATCGGTACGATCAGCAGCATGGAGGCTGTCAAGAGCGCTGAGAATTGCAAGTACTACGTCCCCTCCCAAGATGATTTGAATGCTGCTGTGAACAGCGCCATTACCTCCACCACCTGCGGCAATACGGTGACCCTCAGCAACATCAATCCTGCCGCCGGCTCGCTGATTGATGCCACCACGACCGTTACGGCTACTGCGACGGATATGTGCGGCAATACGGAAACCGTCAGCATCGAGGTTACCGTTCCGACCGTCACCTTCTCCATTGATCCTACTACGGAGACCTTCACGCTTCCTTACGGTGCTGCCACCATGGACGTCACGCTTACGAGCACTCCCAGCTTCGAGCCGAGCGATCTCCCCTACACTTTTGAGAACAACCTCCAAAACCCGCTGGGTGTAGGTACGCATAACATTACGTGGACACTGAAGGACGAGTGCGGCAATCCTATCACCACCGCTGTCGAAGAGGTCAATGTTGTCCTCCCCGAATGTGAGGATGCGGTCACCCTCGACGGTTACGACTATCCGGTGGTGCGCGTCGGCTACGACTGCTGGTTCAAGGAGAACGTGAAGGCCACCACCGATATTGCGGATGTCGTTGCCTACAAGAATGATCCTGATACCTACAAAGACAAATTCGGCATGCTCTACACTTGGTATGCTGCCGTGGCGGCAGAACCCGAAACGGGCAGCGAAGAAGGCGGTTCCGGCTCCGGCCCCGCTTTGATGATGCCGATGCCGATCCCGCCGGTGAATCCTTCCGAACGCACCCAGGGTATCTGTCCTGAGGGCTGGGCCATCCCGACCGTGGAGGATTTCCAACGTCTTTTCGTCGCTGCTGGAAGCAATGTCGCCTACCTGAAAGATCTGGATGCGACCACCTGGACAACCGGCAAATGCGGCATAGAGCCCTCTACCGGCTTCGATCTCCGCGGCGCCGGCTACTACCTCAGCAGCATCGCCGCTTTCCAGGATTTGCTCAGCAACACCCGTTTCTGGACCGACAAGGCCGGCTCAACGGCCAACAAGGCCACCTGCTGTGAGTTCAACTACTACTGCGACGAACCCATGTTCAAGGAGATTTCTTCGTTCGACAAGGTGAGCGTGCGTTGTATCAAGATCAACACGGACCTTCCCACGCCTCCTCCCACCACCGAATGCCCGAGCCTGGGCACCACCGTTATTGAAATTATCAACCCTGTTGTGACCGGTTATGGTGAACTTGTCAGTGCCACATACAAGGCAACCACCGAAATCATTGATTACGACGCATCCAAAATCCAGTCTGGATATTACCTTATCAATGCCTACGATGGGGGTACTCCGGTTGAACTTGAAGTTACCGGAACGGTCAGTGAGAATGGTCTGGTGGCTGAGTTGCCTTTTGATGAGGTCGTGTTCTTTAACGACTATACCGGACTTACGATTACCCCTGTGCTGATTGTTACTTGCGAGAATGCAGGCGGTGAAGAAATGTTAGGAGAACCTTTGACATTCTCTGACGATTGCCCTGAATATACCTTCTATAATTATGTCAGCATTGCTCCTGAAGGGATAGATGCTCATGCACTGATAAATCACTACGATGTCAATGCCATTGATCCTAATCAAATCAACTGGACAATATCTTCCGATGTGGCAACCGACGCTCCCTATTCGTTTATGAGTTCTAACAATACGGATATGGATGCAGAATATGTTCACATAGCCGAAATCTACGAGTCCAATTCCGACCGTTCCATTCAAGATGGATTAATTTCCATGAACATCATCCATGAGAATTTCCCCAACGCCACTACGCTGACGTTTGTCCCCTCCATGGTGGTCACATGCGACAATGAGACCCGAACGGTAATAGGTTTCCCCATCACCATCAATTTACCCACATACGATTATACTTGTCCGACCGTGTCCAGCCATGAATTTGAAATCACGCTGGTTGACGGTAATTATACCGGTGAAATCCAATTCGAAGGAACCAACGAGGGTACGAGTGTGAGTGGAGCATATTATATTTCGCCCTATAATCAAACTTATGGCCCCACTAAATATGACATGAATGGAGACATGTATAATATCACTGCAGATAACAAAATCAAGGTTCACATTCCTGTCAATGCTCAGGGCCTTTCCGGTGAATTAAGCGAGGGACAGTCACTTACCGTCATCATCACTATTGATCATGGTGAGTGTGCTGGAGCGCAGGTTATTGGCACCTACGAGGCTCCCGCCGCCCCTGTTGAATGCCCGATGATTACCGACAATGCGTTCGAGTTGGAGGAGGTCAATAGTAATTATTATGCTGTTATAGATTACGAAGGTGGATCTGGCAATGAGACGGTCAGTGGCTCCTACCATACCTCGAGTGATGACGAAGAAATTGACCTCCAATTGAATGAAACTTTGTGGCTTGTTAAGACTGAACATACCATTACTGTTACTATCCCGTTTGCGAATGTCGAACTTGAAGAGGGTGAGTACCTTTATGTCTCGCTTACCCTTTCCGATCAAGGGTGTGAAGATATCGACATGTCCGGCGAGTACTTTGAGGAACCCGAAGAGGAACCCGTTCCTGAATGCCCGAATACTGAATATACTGAGCTTGATTTGGAAAAGGTCAATAGCTATTATGTTCAAATTCCCTACACAGGCGGTTCCGGCAACGAGACGGTCAGTGGTGTCTATTTTATAGGCGAAGTTATGGGCGAAACTAATTATCCTCTTAATAATCAATCCTTAGTGCTTGATAAAACGGAAAAAACCATTACGGTTTCTATTCCGTTTACGCAAGTCACCCTTAATCCGGATCAGACAATTGGAGTCGTACTAACCCTTTCCGATGGTGATTGTAATCCTATGACCATATATTGCCAGTACACGGAACCCGCCGCTCCCGCCGTTGAATGCCCGACCCTCGGCACCACTGAGATAACTACCGGTAACACCAGTACGCAGTTCACCGTCTCCACACCTGTCACTGGCTTGGCAAATGTGAATGACGCCACCTCTTACGGTTACCATATTGAAGCACAAATTACTTTACCTGGCGCCACTACTCCTACGAACCTAGAGTACACGGTGGACAAAAACACCACAGAAGTTGATGTGGAGCTGACCACCACCGGGCTCAGTGTTTCCGTTGATTTGCTCAGTTTAATTCCCTCAGAATACGCGAGCTATTTGCCTATCTTGCTACAGAGCGAAATAGCTGTCTCCATTGAGCCGTTCATCCAGGTAACCGACACTGCCTGTGGCGAAAACGGTAAAATCACCGGTACAGCGGCAAGCCATACGCTACAATAATGGCGATTGCGAAAGCGAAAACCACCAGGGTCTGTCAGGCATGAGGGTGGTGCTGAGAAGATTGTCCCATCCTCAACTCTAAAGACAGAAAGTCCATTAAGAGTAAACGACAGGGCGATGCCTCGCGGCACCGCCCTTTTGGTTCAATTTTCTTAATTTTGCCATCCGCCCTTGTGGATGATTTGATTATATTAATTAATTGCAGATGAAATTGTTATGAAATGTATTAAACTTATCCTTTCCATTGTTTTGTTCGCCGTGGCCCTCACGCTTTCCGCCCAGGACACCGCGCTCACCTATCCAGCCACGTATGTGGAGACCGTCGTGGACGCCGCCACGCTGCGGTCGCTGGCGCACGGTTTCTCCGTGGACAAGGTGCGGCGCCATGCCGACAACACCTTCGATACGCGCATCAGCTTGTCGTATAAGGAGTTCGATGCTTTCCGGGCGTTGGGCATCCCCTACACGGTGGCGCCGCGTTCCCGCGCATACGTGCAGATGGCGCAAAATTACGAGGAGATGACCTCCTCCTGGAGACGTTACCCCACGTACAACACCTATCTTGCTATGATGGATACGTTCAGGACACGCTATCCGTCGCTCTGCGAGATTGACACGATATTGTACGAAACGCCTGCGCACCACCGCATTCTCTGCGCCCACATCAGCAACAACCTTAGCGACCACGAGGGCAAGCCGTCGGTGTTCTACACCTCGACCATCCACGGCGATGAGGTGGTGGGTTACTATATGATGCTGCGGCTGATCGACTATCTGCTTGCCAATTACAATACGGACAGCCGTGTCACGGAGCTGGTCGATCATGTGGACCTCTGGATTTGCCCCCTGCACAATCCGGATGGCACCTACTACACCTCCAACAGCCAGATCAACGAATCGCCCGTCTCCATCCGCTACAACCGCCATTATGAGGATCTTAACCGCTCGTTCCCGCAAGCCGGACAGCCTGCGAAGAGCGATTACGAACCAGAAGTGGAGGCGATGATGACCTTTATGGTCGCGCACAATTTCACGCTTGCGGCCAACTTCCACGGCGGTGCGGAGGTGTTCAACTATCCGTGGGACTCTTGGACCACTTGGCAGCACAGCCACGCCGATGCCGCGTGGTGGGAGTATGTGGGCCACCGTTTCGCTGATACGTGCCAGCACTACAACAGCAGTTACATGAACGAGGAGGACGACGGGGTCACGCCGGGAGGCGACTGGTACGTCATTGAGGGTTCTATGCAGGACTACCACAACTGGTATCTCAGCACCCGCCATGTCACGATCGAGGTGTCTGACGACAAGGTTTTGTCAACCAACTATTTGCCGAGTTATTGGGGCTATATCCGTTCCTCGCTGCTGAACTTCATCGACGATTCTCGTCACGGCATCCACGGGACGGTCACCGATTCGATTACGGGCGAGCCGTTGGAGGCGCTCGTCTATATCGCCAACCACGATCTGGACCACTCCTACGTGGAGTCGGTGCTGCCTCACGGTGACTATCACCGTCCGATCAAGGCTGGGCAGTACTCGATTACCTATTCGGCGGACGGCTATCTTCCGAAAACGATTGTCACCCAAGTCGCGGACGGGCAGACCGTTCTCCAGAATGTGCAGCTGTGCAAGACGGTCGGTATCGAGGATTACGAGAGTTGCATTGCCGTTTATCCCAACCCTGCAAAGGATTTCGTGACGGTAGAAATCAGCGGTGATTTGGAAATCGCCAACGTCGCTCTATACGATGTCAACGGCCGTATGGTCAGGACGAATCCTTATTCGCCCCTGCAGAGCGGGAGCGTTAAATTGGATGTTCACGATTTGTACTCCGGTACCTACATCCTCCATCTTAAAACCGCGGACGGTCGCGAAATCATCCGCAAGATTGCAAAACAATAACGCTACGGCCCACGACTCACCAAAAGAAAACGGGACCAACAATTGCTGTCGGTCCCGTTTTGGTATCGGAAAGGGTTATGTAACCTTTACTTCTTGATGATTTTGTGCATGGAGGTGCCGTTTTCGGTCGTCAGCTTCAGGGTGTAGAGACCGTTGGCGAGATCCTTCACGGAGATGGTGTGCACATCGCCGGCTTCAGCCTTCACGAGCTGGCCTTGGATGTTGAAGATCTCCACGCGTTGCACTTGGCTGCCGCTGTTGATGGTGAGCACATCGGTGGCCGGGTTCGGATAGACGGTGGTGTTCTCCATCGTGACATCCTCGATGCCGGCGGGCGTGGTCACATCGATCATATAGGTGGCTTGTGAACCGAATTTGCCGTTGTCTTTGAAGATTTGCGTGCCTTCCGCGGTGTTCAGCTGGAAGTAGCCCGTACCGTAGCCGGAGTTGATACCGTCACCGTATTGGTCGTACACTTCCAAACGGTAGCAGCCGGTGGTGGGAGGATTGAAGGCGAATTCGTGGACGGCGGAAGAGTTGCTGAAAGGACCGCCGGAGAGCACTACGCTGCCGTCGGGAGCGAAGAACTTGAAGGTCGTCTCACTGCCGTAGTTGTCGGTCTTGATGATGAACGTCATGTTGCCGCCGCCGATGTAAACGTTCTTCTTGAGCGTCATCGTGGCGGGAGTGGTGGTAATGCTTTGGCCGTTGATTTCCGTGACGTTAATCTGCAACGAGTTGTTCACGCCGAGGTTGAGGTGCAGGTCGGGAAGAACGACGGTGCCGCTCTGCATGGACTCGATGGAACCGCTCCAGGTCTCGGTTTGCGGGGTGTTGTTCAGCGTGTAGGTGTAGGTGAGGGAGGTCACCGTGTTGGCACCTAAGTTGGTGAAGGTGAATTGGACGTTGGTGACATCCGTGCAGCTCGTGTTGGGATTCTCCAAGGTACCAGCAATGCGGCCGCCGATAGCGGGCAGGTTCAGGTGTTGGATCGGGATTTCGATGCCGGTGAGCACTTCTTGGTGGCCTTCACAGACGAAAGCGACGAAGACGAGGTCCTCGAGGGCAGCGTCGATGGCGTTGGGGGAACCCAATTGAGCGGGAATCACATACTCGTAAGTTTTTTCCACCAAGGTGCCGGGAGTGATGTTGTTGATGGTCTCACCCCATTGGCCGGTGATCAGGTGGCGAAGCATGTGCATGTGTTTGTACTGGTTGCCCACCATCATTTCGGGATACCAGGTCGTGGCACCCACTTGGGAACCCAGCACGTTGTCTTGGGTGATGGCGATGTTCAGCGCGTTGGAGGAAACGGTTTGGGCAGCCGTGTAGTAAAGTTGCACACGGAGGCTCAGCGTGCGGGTGGCCCAGTCGAGCGTACCCTCGGCGGCGATGTTCACAGGAGAGGACATGTTCAGGATAGTGTTGGCGGCGTTAGCCCAATCGCCTCTGCCCATAGCGGTGGCGGAGCCGGAGAAGACATGACGGTTGACCGTACCTGAAGGATAACCTTCCAAACCGGTCTGGTTAGCCAAAGCACTGCCAAATTGCGTGGTGTACGTGTTTGCGGCATATCCGCCCTCGTGAATGTTGATCAGACACACTCTGTCGGGGTGTTGCGCTTTGATCTGGTTAGCGCGCTTGTGGCCGTCAGGGCAGAACTGGCAGTTGATGCCCGTGTACTCTTCCAGCACCACATTGCGGTTGGAGGGGGTCATGGACACAATCGTGTCGGAGACTTGCGCGGAGGCGAACATCGTGGTTAGCATCGCCGCGACTAAAAGAAGTAACGTTTTCTTCATACTTTTGATTTTTTATGTGATTAATTGTTTCGAATTTTTAACCGCGCAAAAATACACTTTTGTTTTAAAAAAGTCAATGGTCAACTATATTTTTTTTCGTGAGCCGTTATTTCAGCACCAATTGGATGGTGTGACGGTTGCTCTGGCGTATCAGCACCTCTTCATCGCGGAACATATCCAGCACGACACGCTCGGAATCGGCATCGAAGTGGCGGATGGTCACCAATCGGATGCCGTCGTTGAATTTCACCACGAACTCTTTGCTCAAGGCATCGATGCAGGGCTGGAGCCGCAGCGGCACGTTGTCGGTACAGACCGAGAAGGTGAGCGCGGAATTCTGTATCAGGTTGATTTTCACGCGGTAGTCGGATAGGATGTCCAAGATTTTGGAGAGGTTTTCCACGCCGATGATAGAGAAGTCGCGCGGGGAGACCGAAATCAGCAGCTGGTTGTCTTTCACGATGTAGGACGGAATGTCCACGGATTCAGCCTCTTGCGAGATTTTGCTGCCCTCGTTCTCGGGATGGAAGAAGGATTTCACGAACAAGGGTATCTGCTTGTTGTGCAGCGGCCTGAGGGTCTTCGGGTGAATGACGCTGGCGCCGTAGTAGGCCAGCTCCACGGTCTCGTGATAGGTCAGGGTGTCGATTTTGACGGCGTCGGGGAACCGTTTCGGGTCGGCGTTGAGGATGCCGGGCACGTCCTTCCATACGGTGACGCATTCGGCATCCAGCGTGTAGGCCATGATGGCGGCGGAGTAGTCTGAACCCTCGCGTCCTAACGTGGTGGTCTGGTTTTCGGCCGTGCCCGCGATGAAGCCCTGCGTCAGCGCGATGCCGTGCGGTCGGTTCTGGAAGTAGGGTAGGATGGTGTTGCGGACTAGCTTTTCGGTCACGGCCCAATCGACGTGTCCCTCACGGTAGATGTTGTCGGTGCGGACGAGCTGTCGCGCGTCAAGCCATTGCGTTTCAATTCCTTGAGTGTTCAGGTAGGTGGCTATCAACGTGGTGGAGAGCAGTTCTCCAAAGCTCACGATGCGATCGTAGTCGTAGTCGAAATTGTCGGAGGTCGGGCGCTGCAGCTGCTCGGTCAGCAGGGTGAAGAGCCGTTCGGAGTGCGGCAGGAAGGGGTTGTCGGTGCCCATGAGCTGTTCCGAAACCGTTTCGTGTTGTGCGCGGAGCTCCGCCACCAAAGCGGGCACCCTTTCCGGGGTGTGGTAGTAGGCGTCGAGCACCTTCTCCAAAAAGTTGGTGGTCTTGCCCATGGCGGAAATCACCACCACTAACTGCTCGTTGTCGTAACGTTGCAGGATGTTTTTCAGATTTTCAATGGCTGGGGCATCCTTCACCGAGGCGCCGCCGAATTTGAAGACTTTCATTGTAGGTTATTCGTTTTTGATGACTTGCAATAATGTCGTGCCCACCACGCCGAGTGTGTTCCGGTCGATGTGCTGGATGTTGTCGTTCACGGTGTGCCACACGGGGTCGAAGCCGGTGCCCGAGGCCGCGTCGTAGTGGATGATGTCGATCATCTTGAACGGGGCGTACTTGTTGACGTAGTAGTGGTCGTCGGTAATCACGCCGCCGGGTTTGTTCTGGAAGTACTGTCCGTGGCCGAGGTCGTAGGCGGTGGACCAGACCTTGCGCACCACCTCTTGGGCGTCGCGCATGGAGAACTGCTCCTGCATGAACTGCGCGTTGGGGCTGCCGACCATATCGAGGAGGATGCCGTATTCCGCTGTGTATCCTTCAATATGGGGGGTCTTCGCCCAATGTTGCGCGCCGAGTCCCCACCAGTCGCCGGGGATGTGCTCGCTTTCCCGCGGACCGTAGTCCTCCGCATCGAAAAAGACGATATCAACCCCCACATTCGGCTGGTTATCATGCAGTTGGCGGGCCACCTCAAGGAGTACGCCCACGCCGCTGGCACCGTCGTTTGCCCCGTCGATGGGGGTCTCACGGTTGGCGGGGAGCGGGTCGTGGTCGGCGAAGGGGCGGGAGTCCCAGTGCGCCGCCAACACGATGCGTTTCGACTTCTCCGGTGCGATGCTGCCGATGAAGTTCGTGCCCGGGTACTGCTTCCCGTCGTAGGTCTTGGCGGTGAAATGTTGGCTGTAAACGGTGTCGCAGAATGCGCGCAGCGTCGTCGCGAGCCAGTCGCCGCAGCGCTCATGCGCCTCTGTGCCCAACACGCGCGGCCCGAAGTCGGTTTGCGCTTTCACGTAGGCGTAGGCGGAATCGTGGTCGAAAGCGGGCAGGACGACGGTGGCTTTCGGGGTCTCCGTGGTGGATTTCTTGGTGCGGTCGCAGGCCGCGAACAGAACGACCGCGCCCAACAAAACCATTAGTACTTTCTTCATTTTCAGCATATTGCAATAGACTATGGATGATATTCAATGTTTAAAAAAAGAGGTGGCGAAGATACAAAAAAAAGATGGCTGTTGTAACAGTCATCTTTTTTGTGGCGGGATCGAGAGTTGAACTCGAGACCTCCGGGTTATGAATCCGACGCTCTAACCAACTGAGCTACCCCGCCTTTTTTTGAGGTTGCAAAAGTACACTTTTTTTTGATTCTACGACATGGCTTTGATTTTTTTTATAACATCCTTGGATAGTGATGTTTACATTCTTTGGAGGGGAAGATGGTACGACCTTGCCCATCCGATTTATCGTGGATTTGTCCTCGAGAATCGCAAAAATCGTATCTTTGCCGTCCATTTAATGACGATGGCAACGGAGATTGATTACAGTGCGCGTGCGCACGAGGTGCTGAAGCAATTCTGGGGTTACGACCGCTTCCGGCCGCTGCAGGAGGACATTATCCTGTCGGTGTTGGAGGGTCGCGACACCCTCGCGCTGCTGCCTACGGGTGGCGGCAAGTCTATCTGTTTTCAGGTGCCGGCGCTCGTGAAGGGCGGCCTCTGCGTGGTGGTTTCCCCGCTCATCGCCCTGATGAAGGATCAGGTGGAACATCTTCGGGACCGCTGCATCAAGGCCGGTGCCATCTTCTCTGGCATGCGGCAGAGCGAGATTCAGGCCACCATCGACAACTGCCTCTTCGACCCCGAGTACCGCTTCCTCTACGTCTCCCCAGAGCGCCTCCAGACCGAGAGTTTCAGGGTCAACTTCGCCCGTATGCCCGTCACGATGATTGCCGTGGACGAGGCGCACTGCATTTCGCAGTGGGGCTACGACTTCCGGCCCCCGTACCTTGAGATTGCGCAGATCCGCAAAGTCTTTCCCAAGGCGCCGGTTCTCGCGCTCACCGCCACGGCCACCCCGGAGGTGGTCAAGGATATCCAGGCACGGTTGGACTTCAAGACCGAGAATGTGTTCCAGAAGAGTTTCGAACGGGGGAACTTGACCTACTTTGTGGTCAACGAGGAGGACAAGCTCAGCCGGATGTTGCGGATTATGGACCGCTACCCGGGCTCGGGCATCGTGTATGTGCGCAACCGCAGACGCACGGCGGAGACGGCCGAGTTCCTGCGCAACCACGGCGTTTCCGCCGACCATTACCACGCCGGCCTCGACCCCCGCGAGCGCGACCGCAAACAGCAGCGCTGGATGAAGGGCGAAACCCGTGTGATGGTGGCGACCAATGCTTTCGGCATGGGCATCGACAAACCCGACGTGCGGTTCGTGGTTCACATCGACCTACCCGACACCCTGGAGGCCTACTTCCAGGAGGCAGGGCGCGGCGGACGGGACGAGCAGCCCGCCGTCGCCATTCTGCTCTACGACCACAACGACATCGCCCAGCTCAAGCGGAATTTCACGTTCACATTCCCCGAGCTCGACCGCGTGCGCGAGGTCTATCGCGAGCTGTGCCAGGGGTATCACATCGAAATCGGCAACGGACAGGGCAAAGTCTTCCCCTTCTCTATGGAAGAGCACGCCCGCACCGTGAAGATGAATGCCACCCAGTACTTCAGCGCCCTCAAGCTGCTGCAGAACATCGGTGTCATCCTCGTTTCCGAGCACCTGCGCGACAAATCGCAGTTGCAGTTCCGTCTCGACGGCGACCAGCTGCTGAGGTATCAGAAAGAAAAGCCGGAGTTCGAACCGCTTATCACCGCCATTTTGCGCTCCTACACCGGCGTTTTCACCCAATATACCGACATTGACGAGCAGATCCTCGCCAACCGGTTGGAAACCACGGAAGAAAGTGTCGTAGAGCAGCTGAAGACGTTGCGAGGCGAAAAGATTCTCTCGTATCAACCCCTGAGTAATATCCCGCTGTTGGTCTTCCTGAAGGACCGAATTGACGAAAGGTATCTCTATTTCGACAAGAAGATCTACGATTTCAGGAAGGAGAAGGCGGAGGAACGGCTTGCGGCGGTGGAAAACTACGTGAAGAGGGACAATGTGTGCCGGAGCCAGTTGCTGCTGCAGTATTTCGGGGAGTGGGACAGCACGCCTTGTGGCGGGTGCGATGTGTGCCGCCGCAATCGGATTCATCAGGTTCGCAACCGGGATTTCGAGCGGATCTCCGAAGAGGTCAAAGCGCTCGAGCGGCTTCAAAAGTCCCCGAAGGAGATTCTCGCCGAGTTGTCGAAGAGGTATGAGGAGCCGCAAATCGTGTCGGTGATGCGCTGGCTGGCGGATGAAAATTTTCGATAAAAAGTTTGCAACAATTGGGAGGGAATTTCGTTAGGGTAAAAAAAGAATAATACCATATAATATGAAGAAAATATACACTTTTCTGGTTATCAATTTGTTAGCGATAATCTGTTTCGGGCAAGGTTATCAATATCAGGCGTGGAGGCCTGACATGAACATGGGACCGCTGAACTTCAACACGTTGGGAGACGCGCAGCACCCCTACGTGCAGACCAAGTACAGCTCGTCCTACAATAACCCGAATTCTATCGGTATTACGGGCAGCGGCAATGCGTCGTCTCACGGCATCATCACGTCCAATACGCCAGACCCCTGTCGTTGCTACACGTTGAACGGGAGCACCTATATCCACGAGAACTACATGCCCCCGCTTTGGAATATGGACTATTCCGCCGGTCACCAGGACACGGTCATCCGCGTGGGTTGCGGTACCTCCAATAGTATCTGCAACCGCGCTGCGCAGATTGAATATTGGTTTTACCCGGAAGACAGTCTCGGTACCCTGCTGGTCATGTTCACCTTCGCATTGCAGAATTGCTGTACGCCCAGCACTTGCTCCCATGGAGTGGACCAAGGGTGCGGCAGCATCCGAAACCCGCAGTTCTACATTGAGGTTTATGACGGGGAGACCAACCAGCTGCTGAATCTCGGCTACTATCCCACGAAGGAATCGGAACAAGCCCCCACAAAGATTCCGAACCCCAACTGGCCCTATTCCCGTTTCCTCGCTTGGCCGAGCGGCTGTTCTGCCAATCAGGACTCTCAGAATCCCACCAATGATCAAGGCATCACCACGTACTACTGGGCCGGGCAGAACGGCAACGGTTACGCCACCCCCACCACGTTCAACTATATGGAATGTCCTTCGAACCAGACTCAGGGCAACAGCTCTTCCTACCCTGTGCAGTGGTTTGAGTATAAACCCTTGGCGTTCAATTTGAACAAGTATGCCAAGATGAACTGGGACACCATTAACCATACGTTTGTTCCCAACAAGTCGGTGAAATTGCGCATTCGGACGGTGGGTTGCAGCGCCACCGCGCACTGGGCCTACGGACTTTTCACCGCCAAGATGATTCCCGGCGTGATGCAGGTGGACGCCTGCGGTGACGAGGATATCCATCTTTCCGTGCCTGCCGGCTTCATACCGAACACCTACGAGTGGCATTATGGTTACGACTCCGCGGATGCTTCGACTCACTTTTGGGATTTTACCGCTGATCCGGTACCTGGAGTCACGCCCGAGGGACAGAACGGCGTGTACCTCAACCGTAATTTGACCCAAATCTACCCCTACTACCGCTGTGAAATGATATCCTACACGGGTGCCCCCTTTATCTATGAGGCGCACGTCAAATCCTATTATGTCCTACCTGAATTCCGTTACGAGCAGAGTTTCGAAAATTGCGACCTTACCGTCAATTTCTATGACTCCAGTACCATATATGTCATGACTCCGCCCACGATTCCCCCATCCCAGGGCGGCACATACGACACCGTCATCCAACCCACCCAACATATCCAATGGTGGGTGAAGCGTTACGGCAATTTCATCCCGTTCGGGAACCTCAACCAACTTGATCCTGTACATACGTTCATAGACGGGGAGTATGACGAGAACGGCATCGCCACCATTAAAATCGCCATCTCCGATTCTGCCAAGAAGTGCCACGACACGCTGGTTAAGACGATTCAGCTTGACTTGTCGGCTATTGAAAACTCGTTCGGGAGCGACACTATCTATACTTGTGAAGAAAAGCTGCCGTACGTCTTTGACCCCGAGTATTTCGGGGATACCCAGACATGGTCAACCGAAGGCACAAGGCGCGTCACGTATGAGGGGAGGGCTTGGAACGGCTGCGACAGTCTTGCTGACATCACCCTGATTATCCGTAAGCCCAAGGTCTCCATTGTCTTCGACCTCGACTACTGCGATGAGTTCACCACCACGCTGTCGGCGGTGACGGATAGCGAGGTGGCCGAGTACAAGTGGAACACGGGTGAGACCACCCCGAACATTACCATCACCACACCGGGCAACTACTCGGTGGTGGTCGTCGATGACGAAGGTTGCGTCTCCGATCCGCCCGGCACCATCAACATCCCGGCCTGCAAGCCTTTCCTCAACTTGGCCAACACCATCACGCCCAGCAATTTGGATGGTATCAACGACTACTTCAGCATCCCGCAGAAGAACCTCATCCAGGAATTGGAGTTCACCGTCTATAACCGTAGTGGCGAGATTGTCTATCATACGACCAATAAGGACTTCCAGTGGAATGGCTCGGTGAACGGTAAAATCCTCAGCGGCGCCACCTACACCTATACGCTCTATATCGTTGATTACGAAGGCGTCTCCTCCAATCACAAGGGGTCGATTACGGTGCTTTAAGGGTTAAGGTTTAAGGGTTATGGGTTAAAGTCATAAGTCATAAGTCACAAGTCAAAAATCAAAAATCAATAATCAATGAGAAAATTTTTAGCATTTAGTATTATTATGATGGGTCTGCTGGGTATGCAGGCGCAGAATTCTATTCTTAACAGCGATTTCGAGCTGTGGTCATACGGGAAACCCGTGAATTGGACGGTGGACATCCATGGTTCGCTCACTGGTGTCATGAACATTCCGTTAGAGGTTCATTTCGGCGAGCAGACCTCGGATGCGCACACTGGCAATTCCGCCATCAAGGTGGCGTCCGCCGATGCTACCAGTAGCGTCATCTCTTACACGATGAATCTGCCCGGTTTCCTTCAGGCCGGTGAGTCGGAAGGTTTCAGCGTTCCGTTTGAGGATGCCTTGGTCGTCTTTAATATGCTTCAGGACTCCGCGGGTATCGGCAATATTGTTGAGCAACTTGACTCGCTTGACCTTTCCGCGCTGGCGACGTTCTTCAAAGTGTTTTCTAAAGGTGTCCCTTGCGAATCCACGCCGCATTCAGTTACGGCATGGGTGAAATACCAACCCCAGGAGGGAGACCAGATGGCCTTGTTCATTATGACCAAGAAGAACGGAGAACTGGTGGATTATGCCTTCGATTTCTTCGCTCCGGAAAATCCGAACCAATACTACCAAATCGGTGTCAACTTCAACACTCCGGGAGCCGAATGCGACAGCATTATGGTCATCTTTACTTCCGCTACCCAGATGAACAGCAGCTCCGTGCTCTATGTCGATGATGTGGCACTCAATTATAACCCTGACGGTCTGGACAGCTACAACGAATTTCCTGGCAAGGTCTATCCCAATCCCGCCACCGACCGGATTTGTGTCCATCCCTACAATGCTCTCCCTTACGAGTGGACGCTGACCGATATGACGGGCAAGACAATCCAGGCAGGCAATGCTGATGGCGACATCACCATCGACACTCGTTATTGTGCCACAGGCCTTTACCTGTTGCGTCTTAACGGCGACGGAATCTCGGACACTCGCAAAGTCATGATTCGCTAATGCCGATGGAAATCTGGCTTGCGCCCCTGCACGGGATTACCTCCCGTACGTTTCGAAATACCCTATCCCGTCATTTCGGCGGGATTGGTTTTTTTATGGCCCCCTTTCTGCCCGCACAAGATCTCGGCAAACTCAACAAACGGGTCTGGCAGGACATCTTTCCCGAGCTGAACGCCGCTAAACCACTTGTACCTCAGTTGATGGGCAATCGTCTGGAGCAGTTTGTGGACACGATGCGGATGCTCCACGATCAGTACGGTTACGAGCGTTTCAACATCAACATCGGATGTCCGTCGTCTCCGGTGGTGCGCCATACGCGCGGTTGCGGGCTCATGCCGCATCCCGATAGGGTAGAGGCCATCGTCAGGGAAATCACCACGAAAACGGACTTGCAGCTGTCGCTGAAAATGCGCCTCGGACTGCACTCGGCCGATGAGGGTCGCGAGCTCCTCCGGCGGCTCAATGGCTACCCCCTCGACTTCCTCGTCATCCACCCGCGCCTCGGCGATGACCTCTATGAGGGTACGCCGCACTGGGATCTGTTTGAGGAATGCTGTCGGCTTACCCAACATAAGATTGTCTATAGCGGGGATGTGTTCACCGTGGAGGACTACCGGCGGTTGTCGAAGCGTTTTCCGGATATGGCCGGATGGATGCTCGGTCGCGGCCTCTTGCGGAACCCTTTCTTGGCAGAGGAGATCAAGGGATTGCCCATAGGCGACAAACACACTCGCTTTCGTGCTTTCCATAAAGATTTGGTGACCGAATTGCTGCCCGTGCGCGGCGAATCCGGTACTTTAGCCAACCTCAAGGAACTGTGGCACTATTTCGCGGAGTTCACGGGCATGACGGCAGAGGAACTGCACCGATTGCTACGGATTCAAGACTTGCAGGCATTTTGTGGCGAAATAGACCGATATTGCTGATTCGTCATCGTTAGAAGCCCGTTTAAAAGCAATTGGGGTTGCCCGTTATCCAGAGTAGTAACGAGCAACCCCAATTATCCAATATCAATTCTCCATTACTTCACCAGCGTCACCGATCCAGTGTACTCCTTGTCGTCACCGTTGAGGTTGACCAAGCGGATGATGAAGATGTAGACACCCTCGGGGCACATCTGGCCATATTTGTTGCGGCCGTCCCAGTAGTCGTAGGGATTGCGGGTGCTGAAAATGAGTACACCGCTACGGTCGAAGATCTGCATCGAGTATTGGTCGGGATCGACACCCTCGCCGCTCGGCGCGAAGTTTTCGTTGATGCCGTCACCGTCGGGGGTGAACGCGTTGGGGATGTAGAAGAAGTAGGGCACCTCGACAGAGACCCTGGCTTTGGTGGAGTCCACGCAGCCGACGGAGTCGGTGGCCGTCAGCGTGATCGTGTAATAACCCGAGTGGGTGTAGTCGTGGGTCACTTCGCTGACGTTCTCCACTTCGTTGACGTTGGAGAAGACATCCCCGAAGTTCCATTTCAGGTGGTATTCAGCGGGGGAGAGGTCGGTGCAGGTGACGGTGCCGATGTTGTTTTCCACGTAGATCTCGGTGGGGTTGGCCACGAACGACGGGGTGGGCAGCGGCAGCACATGGACGGTGAAGGTGTCGATGACCGTGCAGTTGCCCTCCATCGTGGCGGAAACGGTGTAAAGGGTGGTGACCTGCGGGGTGACCGTGATGGTGGCGCCGTTCTGTCCGTTGCTCCAATGGAAGGAGTTGGAGGTGGGGTGTGAGGCCGTCAGCGTGGCTGGATAGCCTTGACATACGCTGTCGGTGCCGGTGATCTCGGGCAACTCCAGTTCGGTGATTTTCACCCGGACGGTATCGGTGTTGTCGCAGCCGTTGTTGAAGGTGACTGTCAGCGTGTAGGTGGTGCTTTCCAACGGGTTCACCGTGACGGTTGCCGTGGTATCGCCGGTGCTCCAGAGGTAGGATTCCGGAAGAATGTCGGAATAACCCGTGAAAGTGGCCGACAGGGTGGCCGGGTCGCCCGGACAGATGAAGTTGTTGCCGGTGGAGGAGGCGAGGTGCACCTGGGGAACCTTCACGAGAATGGTGGTGGTGTCCATCAGGGTGAAGTGCTGCCCGGAGGCGTTGGTGAACTGATAAACGGAAATGTATTTGGTGACGGGCTCGTTGGGCTTACTGACCGTAATCATCTTTTCGGTGCTATAGGGTGCGCCCATGGTGTCGTTCACGAACCAGCGCAAGGTGCCCATTTCATCCAACGGTGTGACGGGGGTGAAACGCCAGGCTTCTTCGTCGGCAGTCCAGCTGGTCATGCCGCGTCCCGGTGCAAGCAGAATTTGCGAAGAGGTGTTGTTTTGCAATCCTACGATACCCTCATGATTGGAGTTGTTGGTGGAGGCGCAACAATCCCGATGCTTGATATAGACATCGATGATGTTCGTTCCCTCATAAATCACCATTTGGTAGGTGTTATAGTTGCTCGGGCTACTATGATGTCCGAAAAGTCCGACATTCAGGTAGTTGAACACGAATGCGCGACAAGGAGGGCTGCCTAACACGCCGGTACGGACCGCACCCATCGTATTATAACAATACGTGTTGAAGTATCCGCAGTCGATATCCTCGTAGACACCGTAGATGCAGTTTTTGTATTTAAATGGGATAGCGGAATACGGCGGGGAAGTAGGCGGTTGGGGATAAGCGTACTCGCAGAAGCCGGACTGCGGGTTCATGGAAATCAGTCCGTTGGTGCCAGGATAGACGGTGGTGTAAGGTTTCCCGAAGAAGGTGAAGGTGAAGGGTAGCTGCACGCCGCTCTGCCAGTGGTCGTCGGAGCTGGCACCGATATTCGTTCCTTCTGTGAACTCGAAGATATGCGATTCGAAGGGAATCTGTTTCACGGAGTAGTCGCTGGTGTATTGTCCGGTGGCGATGACGCCGGCCTTGAGCAGGATGATGGGAATGTCGCAGTCCCAAAGGATGGTCTTGGTCTCTGGGTTGAAGATGTCCGCGTAGAGGGAGTCCACATCGTTGGTCACCGAAGGACAGGCGCTGCCGTCGGGACTTTCGAAGAGTTCGGGCACGCAGGAGATCTCCGCCGCCCAGCCGGGCTTCTGCATATCGCCGTTCGCGCCCTTGTAGACGAAAGAGAGGGCATTGCCTGTGGAGAAGAATACGGGCGGTTTGTTGCCAGTGGAGGCGTCGAGTGTGGAGGTGCAGAACTGGCCGATGAGCCGTTTGTCGGGGTCATGGTATTGACCGTCCCAAATCTGCATCACGCCGTTCACGGAGAACTGGGAGAATTCGCATTTGACGTGGGTGCCCGCAGGGGAAATGAAATCGGCGAAGATGTCCGAGGCATAACCTTGCGTGGTGTAGTTGTTTGCATCGACGGAAGCGATGTTGCCGTTCGGGCCACCGGAGTCGTAAAAATAGCAGCTGCACGTCAAGGCACTGATGGTATTGTAATATTGCGGCCACTCATAGACCTCCGGGGTGGTGGAGTAGGCATAAACCTTGGCATGCCAGCCAGCCTGCAACCCCGGAATGTGCGAATTGTTGGAGTGGAACACGAAGGTCATCATGCGGTCGGAAGCGAACACCTCGCCCGGACTTTGCACCAGGTTGTAAACTCCGTAGAGCGGTGCGTTGACATTCGGACCGTCGAAGATCCAAAGCGTGTCACCGTCGTCCATGGCGAACTCCTCGAACAGAACGTAGAGGATGGTGCCCGACATGTTGGTACGCAGAGTCATCGTGTCGCGAAGGTTTTCGGCGAAAAAACCGTTCGGGTCCTGGTTGGCTCCCGGCTGTTCGGGAGAGCCGCCCGGATCATAGAAGTCGCGCACTTGGTCGTCGATATCGGACACTAACGGGGTGGAACCCATGATAATATTCTGACCTATAGCGTTTTGCGAGATACAAAACAGTACTGTCAACAGTAAGGCTGCAAATAGTTTTTTCCTCATTGGCGTAGATTTTAACACGATAACGAAATGGGTGCGAATTTGTTGCAAAAAAAATGCGGGCTTGGTCACTTTCGGACAACTTTTGTAGTGGCGTTGCCGGATTTCAGAAGATAAGTGCCTGCGGGCAGCGGGGAAAGGTCCACGCGGGTGGTCGTCTCCGCGGGAACGGAGAACAACAGTCGTCCTTGCAGGTCGAGGACTTCGATGCTTGTGGGCATCGAGGTCGTGGCGGTCCATTTCACATATACGGCGTCGTGGGTGGGATTGGGCCAGACCTCGAAGTTGCGGTCCCGAGCCATCACCCCGGTTGAATCGATTACGTCGGTGGAATCGGTCACGCCGGTGGTGTCGATGACAGGACATAGCACGAGGATGGTGTCCCGCAACACGAATGTTTCGCCGGAAGCGTTTTTGCATCGATATTCGGAAATATAGCGGGTGTTGGTCTGTGGCTGGACCGTGATGGTTGGGTCATGGCCGAAGAGGGTGGCAGGATCCACGCTGTCGGCGTACCACGTGACTTCGGCATCGGGATCCGGTGGAGTCACCGGCGTGAACCGCCAGGCCTCGTTGTCGGTTGTCCATCCTGTCATGCCACGCCCCGGAGCGAGCAAAATCTGTGACGAGGTGCTGTTCTGCAACCCGATAATGCCTTCTCCGTGAGAATTTGTCGTGGCACAACATTTACGGTGTTTCACATATACATCTATGATATTAGTGCCTTCATATAGAACCATCTGATAGGTATTGTAATTAATGGGTTGAGTATGATTTGGTGATGAATGGCCATACAACCCCACATTCAGGTAATTGAAGACAAATGCGCGACAAGGCGGGCTTCCCAGCACTCCCACACGCACGTTTCCCATTCCAAGTCCGTCATTCTTGTCGATGTAATAACGGCAATCAATATCTTCATATACGCCATAGACACAGTTTTTATAGACGTATGGTATTGCAGAATAAGGAGGTGAAGCAGGCGGTTGATTGTAGGAATAGCTGCATTGTCCAGATTGCGGATTCATAGAAATCAAGCCATTCGCTCCCGGATAAACTTTGGTGTATGGTTTACCGAAGAAGGTGAACGTGAACGGCAGCTGAACTTCCGAGAGCCAATTGTCATCCGTACTGGCCCCGATAGGTTGGCCCTCATTGTAAGCGAAAAGCATATTGGCTTCGTTGTAAGGGATTTGAGTCACATAGTAGTCGTTAGTGTAAAGCCCCGTGGTTTTGACATTGGCACGGATGACCACGCTGGGGTTGAGGGTGTCGAGTTGGATGGTGTGCGGATCGGGAATATTGGCGTACGCGCCGAGCGGCGCATTCGAGATGCCAAGGAACGGACTGTCATTGCTTGTCGGGACCAAATCCGACACGCAGGATATGGTCGCCGCCCACCCGGGTTTCTGCATATCGCCGTTCGCCCCAAAATAGACGAACGTGAGGGCATTGCCGGTGGAGAAGAATACGGGCGGCTTGTTTCCGGTGGAGGCGTCGAGCGTGGTGGTGCAGAACTGCCCGATAAGACGCTTGCTGGGGTCGCTGTACTGTCCGTCCCAAATCTGCAAGACTCCGTTTACGGAGAACTGGGTGAACTCGCATTGGATGTGCGCGCCAGTGGCGGCCGAAAACGTGACATATTTTGGATTGTTGGAGCTGTTGGGGTCCACCGACGCGATATTTCCGTCGGGGCCGCCGGAGTCGTAGAACAGGGCGTTGCAGGTTTCGATGGAGATCAATGTGTCGCCTGATGGCCAGCAAACTGTCTGTGCGATAGTGGATTGTGCAGAGACTAAGGTGGCCATAAGCAGGCAGAAGAGGATGTGGTGGATTCGCATAATCGATATTTTTTGGACTGCAAAAATAAAAAAAATCAAGATGTCTTTTTATTTCAAAAAAAGTGTATTTTTGCACCCGCAAAACGGAACGGGGTGTGGCGCAGTTGGTAGCGCGCTACGTTCGGGACGTAGAGGCCGGAAGTTCGAGTCTTCTCACCCCGACACCAACAAGGTAGAGACGCAAATTTATGCGTCTCTATTTTATTTTGCTTCTCCACTTTCGCTTTAAGTATTATAGTACATATAATAAAACCACGGGGATTGTCAAAGACAGTCCCCGTGGCTTAACTACTAACTGATAACTAATACAGGAAGCTCAGCAAGATACCTGCTGCAACTGCGCTGCCGATGACGCCGGCCACGTTCGGACCCATAGCGTGCATGAGCAGGAAGTTGGTGCGGTCGTACTTCTGACCCTCCACCAGGGAGACACGCGCCGCATCGGGCACGGCGGAGACGCCGGCGTTGCCGATGAGCGGGTTGATTTTGTTGTCGCCCTTGAGGAAGAGGTTGAAGAACTTCACGAACAGCACGCCGGAAGCGGTGGCGATCACGAAGGAGAAGGCACCCAGCACGAAGATGAGCACGGAAGCCGGACGTAGGAAGTTGGTGGCCTGCGTGGAGGCACCGACGGTGAGACCGATGAGGATGGTCACGATGTCGACCAGCGGACCGGAGGCGGTGTTGGCCAAACGTTTGGTCACGCCGCTCTCTTTCAGCAGGTTGCCGAAGAAGAGCATACCCAACAACGGCAGACCCGTGGGCACGAGGAAGGCGGTGAGCAGGATACACATCATCGGGAAGAGCACTTTTTCGCGATGGCTGACAGCGCGGGGCGGTCTCATGCGGATGAGACGCTCTTGCGGGGTGGTCAGCGCGCGCATGATCGGGGGTTGGATCACCGGGACCAAAGCCATATAAGAGTAGGCCGACACGGCGATGGCACCCATCATGCTCGGGGCCAACTTCGAGGAGATGAAGATGGCGGTAGGACCGTCAGCACCACCGATGATACCGATAGCACCGGCCTCCATCGGGGAGAAACCAAGCAGCAAGGCGGTGATGTAGGCGGCGAAGATACCGAACTGGGCGGCCGCGCCGATCAGAATCAGCTTCGGGTTGGAAATCAGGGCCGAGAAGTCCGTCATGGCCCCGATGCCGAGGAAGATCAACGGCGGATAGAAGCCTTTGACCACACCGAAATAGAGGTAGTTGAGCACGGCGCCGTTCTCATAGACACCCACTTGAAGGCCGTCGGTGAACGGGATGTTGCCGATGATGATGCCGAACCCGATGGGCACGAGCAGCAGCGGCTCATATTCCTTGATAATTCCCAAAGCTATGAACACCAGGCCGATGCATATCATGATGATATGCC